>ERZ773235.107-NODE-107-length-115441-cov-5.993977_pt1 | contig 115441 bp, 82 predicted proteins | sample MGYA00580522_ERZ773235 | MGnify/ENA primary metagenome ERZ773235 (study PRJEB29015, sample SAMEA2737797) | human gut metagenome | biome: human gut; feature: human-associated habitat; material: faeces | place: China | collected 2012 ... | reverse complement strand
AACTCATGCCATCTAAACAAATACTAATCCGTCCAATATTTGGGGTGCACTTCATTCGAGAGGCCGCTTTTTATCGTTGCAGGGTTTCAAGGCCGGTGTGTCCGCGAAGCTGTCATTCGTGCCTGAAAAGGGGTTTGTCAGCCCTTGGCCGGGACTTTGGCCGCCGGATTTCCCCCCCCCGCCGAATCCTGCCCGCAGCGCATTTCATCCAGCTTGCGGCCTATCTCCTCGACCTGTTTCGCGTCGGGCGAAATGACCGTCGACCCGAACTTGCGCCGGTAGTCGCCCGGCGGGGAGCCGATGCGTTCGCGGAAGGCGCGGTTGAAATTCGAGATGTTGTAGAACCCGCAGCGCATACCGATCTCGGCGATCGGGTCGTCGGTCTCGACGATCATCTGTGCGGCGCGCACGATGCGGAAGCCGTTGAGGTAGTTCCACAGGTTCTGGTGGGTGTACTTTTTGAAAAAACGGCAGACCGAAGTCGCGGACATGCCTACCTCTTCGCCGATGTCTTCGAGCGAGATCTTACGTTGGTAATTGCCCTCCACGAACTGTACGATCTTGTTGATCCGGGCATTGCCGTCGGGTTGCATTTCGTAGTACGGGGCACCTATCGGCCCCGTTTCGTCCGGCCCAGCCGTGGCCAGGTCGTTGAGTATGTTCAGGAAAAGCGACGCCGATGCGAATCCCCGCAGCCCGGGCAGTTGCAGTAACCTGTCGCGGACGCGGTCTACGACGCTTTCGGCGAACCAGAGCCCGGCGACCGGCTGGCTCAGCATTTTCCGGATGGGGAGCATGGATTCCGTTTCGAATATCTGCCAGTTGGGCATGTCGCGGCTGAACTGCACGGCGACGGCCTCGCAATTGGTCTCCGCAAAGGCTTCGTCGCGTTTGTAACAGTGCGGTACGCGCGGGAAAATGATGATCAGGTCTTTTTCCGTGAAATTGTCGACCGATTGTCCGGTGACACGTGTACCCTTCACGTTCAGGGTCAGGCTGAGCATGTAATCCTCGTGGAAATGAAGGGGCGGATCGGTTTGTTTGTCAAACCAATACTGTGTGATGAACAAATCGTTGCCGGGCAACGGGGTGAGATCATTCAGGACACGTTTCATCAGATAATGAGACTTATGGTAACAAATATAGGAACTAATAAGGACAAATCAAAACCGGGGCGGTTTTTTGTGGGGAAGGATATGCGACCGGGGTTTCCCGCACCTTTGTTTACCGATCCGGAACGGGGCGTAAAGGAACCCCCGTGGTGAAAAGTGCGGAAAACGCTTTCTCCTTTCGCATTTAATGAATATCTTTGCGGATATGGCAGTGATCAGATTGACAAAGGAGTTTTCGTTCGAGGCCGCACATGCCCTCGACGGATACGACGGGCCGTGCCGTGAGATCCACGGGCATTCCTACCGGTTGTTCGTGACCGTGAAAGGGTGCCCTGCGGACGACGACACGAACCCCAAGTGTGGGATGGTGATGGACTTCGGTGTCCTGAAAAGCATTGTCAACGAGGAGGTCGTTTCCCGTTTCGACCATGCGCTCGTGTTGCGGGCGACACGCCGCGACGCTCCCCTGCGGGCGGTGCTGGCCGAACGCTTCGGCAACATCGTCACGGTGGACTACCAGCCGACGTGCGAAAACATGCTCGGCGATTTCGCGGCACGCATCGCACGCCGCCTGCCCCTGGGGGTGGAACTGCATTCGCTCCGCCTGCATGAGACTGCAACCTCGTTCGCCGAGTGGTTCGCCGAGGACAACCGCTGATTTCCGCCCGGCGGTTCCGCCGGAACGACATACCCCGACATTTCTACCGGACAGGCCCCGGGCGCAAGGGATAGGCGCACGGCAAACATCGAAAGGGAACTATTATTGACGCAAATCGAATATATGAAAAAACTGTTTCTCGTCGACGCCTATGCGTTGATCTTCAAGTATTACTATGCCTTTCTGGGGCGTCCCATGCGCAACCGGGCCGGCATGAATACCTCCGTGGTATTCGGCTTCGTAAAGTTCCTGCGCGACATCCAGAAGCGTGAGCGACCCGACCTGCTGGGCGTGGCGTTCGACCCCAAGGGCGGCAGCTTCCGCCGGGAGATATTTCCCGAGTACAAGGCCAACCGTGCCGAGACGCCCGAGGACATCCTCCTCTCCGTCCCCTATGTCAAGCGTGTGCTGGAAGCCATGTGCATCCCGATCCTCGAAGTCGAGGGTTACGAGGCCGACGACGTGATCGGCACGCTGTCGCAAAAAGGCGTCGAGGCGGGTTACGAGGTCTTCATGGTGACGCCCGACAAGGACTACGGCCAGCTGGTACGTGACAATTGCAAGATATACAAGCAGAAGGGCGCCGAAGGGAGCATCGAGATCGTCGACCGGGAGGCGATCCGCGGGAAATACGGCATCGACGACCCCAGCCTCGTGCGCGACATCCTCGCACTGTGGGGCGATGCTTCGGACAATATCCCGGGTGTGCCGGGAATCGGCGAGAAGAGCGCCTGCAAACTCGTGCAGGAGTGGGGAACGGTGGAAAATATCCTCGACAACGTCTCGAAGATCAAGGGCAAGCAGGGCGAGAAGATCGCCGAGTGGGGCGACAAACTGCGCCTTGCCAAGACACTGACCACCATTTGCCTCGACGTGCCCATCCCGTTCCGCGAAGAAGACCTCACGGTCTGCGAACCCCATATCGACGAACTCAAGGCCCTCTTTGCCGAATTGGATTTCAAGGCCTTTATGAACGACCTTACGAACCTTGCGCCCCCCGAGGAGCAACCCGAAGGCCCCCGCCAGGAGGCGCAGACCCAGCTTGCGGAGATGGCACGGGCCAAGTCCGCCGCCGCCAAACGCGCGGCGCTGGTCGGACAGGGCAATCTCTTCGGCGACCCGGTGGTCGAGATGCCCGCCGCCGAGGTTCCCGTTGCCGAGCTTCAGGCCGAAGCCGATGCCATGCAGTTCAAGACGGCGCAGACCACGCCCCACGATTACCGCCTCGTGGAGAATGCCTCCCAGTTGCGCGAAGTGGTTGCCGAGGTCGGGAAATACGGCGAATTCTGTTTCGACACCGAGACCACGGGGTTCGATATCTTCAACGACCGCATCGTCGGCATGTCGCTGGCCGTAAAGCCGTTCGAAGCGTGGTACATTCCCTTCAAGGAGGAGAATACGGCGGAATATACGCAGATCGTGCGGCCGCTGTTCGAAGACGAAGGGATTGCCAAGATCGGCCAGAACATCAAGTTCGACCTGATGGTGCTCCGGCGCCTGGGACTCGATATCCGCGGCCGCAAGTACGACACGATGATCCTGCATTACCTGCTCGATCCCGAGTCGCGCCACAACATGAACGCCCTGTCGGAAAAATACCTCAACTACAAGCCTATCGAGATCGAAACGCTGATCGGCAAGGGTTCCAAGCAGCTGACGATGGATCTGGTGAACGTCGAGCGCGTCAAGGAGTACGCCGCCGAAGATGCCGACGTCACCCTGCAACTCAAACACGTGCTCTACCCTCAGGTCGAGAAGATCGGGCTGCAACACCTCTATTTCGAGGTCGAGGAGCCCATGATCGCCGTACTGGCTGACATCGAGATGGCGGGCGTGCGGATCGACTCCGGGGCGCTGACCGAATACTCCGTCGAACTGAGCCGCAGGCTGGCCGAACTGGAAGCCGCGATCCGTGCCGAAGCCGGCGAATCGACGCTCAACATCAACTCGGCACGCCAGCTGGGCGAGGTGCTTTTCGCCAAGATGCGCATCGCCGAAAAGCCCAAGATGACCAAGACCAAGCAGTTCTGCACCGACGAGGATTATTTGCAGACCTTCGCCCGCAAACATCGTATCGTCGACCTGATCCTCGAATACCGGGGTGTCAAGAAACTGCTCTCGACCTATGTCGAAGCGCTTCCCCAGCTGGTCAACCGGACGACGGGGCGTATCCATACCTCCTTCAACCAGGCGGTCACGGCTACCGGGCGCCTTTCGTCCACCAATCCCAACCTGCAGAACATCCCCGTGCGCGAAGAGATGGGGCGCCGCATCCGCCGGGCGTTCATCCCCTCCGATTCCGACCACCTGCTGCTCTCGGCCGATTACAGTCAGGTCGAGCTGCGCCTGATGGCGCACCTTTCGGGCGACGAATCGCTGATCGCGGCCTTCGCCCACGGCGAGGATATCCATGCCGCGACGGCCGCCAAACTTTTCAACAAAACCCTCGACGAAGTGACCTCCGAGGAGCGCCGCCGTGCCAAGACGGCCAATTTCGGCATCATCTACGGCATTTCGGCCTTCGGCCTGAGCCAGCGGCTCGAAATCCCGCGTAAGGAGGCCAAGGACATTATCGACGGTTATTTCGAATCTTACCCCAAGGTCAAGGAGTATATGGACAATGTGGTCGCCAGGGCCAAGGAGGAGGGATTCGTCTCGACGATCTTCGGCCGCCGCCGCTATCTCAACGACATCTCCTCGCACAACGCCGTGGCGCGCGGCCTGGCGGAGAGGAATGCCGTGAACGCCCCGATCCAGGGGTCTGCGGCCGACATCATGAAGATCGCCATGATCAATGTCCACCGCCGTTTCGCGGCCGAAGGCATCCGGTCGAAGGTGATCCTTCAGGTACACGACGAATTGGTCGTCGACATGCTCCGTTCCGAACAGGAGCGCGTCGCGGCCATCGTCACCGAATGCATGGAATCCGCCGCCGCCCTCAAGGTGCGCCTGGTGGTCGACTACGGCGTGGGCGACAACTGGCTCGAAGCGCATTGATCGCATCCTGAGTCCTTTTGCAAGATATAGTAACGGACGGCATCGGATATGCAGGCTCCCTGTTAATGCCTTGTATCCGTTATATCCGATGCCACTGCCGCCTTTTTCGGTGCTGCGCCGGCGACTATGCGGACGGTTGTCCCGCTTGGGCATCCCCCGGGGAGGCAGGCGGAAAAATATAATGTTCCCGGATATTTTTGTTTTGATACTGAAATAAACTGACAGCTATGATCGAACCTATTTACCAGCCGGCCGCGTCGCGTTACGAAGATGGCATGACCTACCGGCGTGCGGGACGCAGCGGTGTGCTGCTGCCCGCCTTTTCGCTCGGCATGTGGCACAATTTCGGCAGCGAGCAGACCTTCTCCAAAGTGCGTCAGATGGCCCATTACGCGTTCGACCGGGGAATCGTCCATTTCGATTTGGCGAACAACTACGGCCCTGCCTACGGTACGGCCGAGGAGAACTTCGGCCGTCTGATGGAGCAGTCGTTCCGACCCTACCGCGACGAACTCTTCATTTCGACCAAGGCGGGTTACGACATGTGGCCGGGGCCCTACGGCAACTGGGGCTCTCGCAAATACCTCATGGCAAGCCTCGACCAGAGCCTGCGGCGCATGAAGCTCGATTATGTAGACATCTTCTACTCGCACCGCTACGATCCCGAGACCCCGCTCGAAGAGACCCTCCAGGCTTTGGTCGACATCGTCCGCGCAGGCAAGGCGCTCTATGTCGGGCTGTCGCGCTACCCGCTGGCCGCGGCACGTTTCGCTTTCCGCTACCTGGCCCAACGCGACGTACCCTGCCTGCTTTTCCAGGATCGCTACAACCTGTTCGACCGCGAACCCGACACGTCGGGCATGCTTACGCTCAATGCCGAGGCCGGGGCCGGGTTCGTGGCCTTTTCGCCGCTGGCACAGGGGCTGCTGACCGACCGTTACCTGAACGGTATTCCGGAAGGCTCGCGCATGGCGACGGAGGGCTCGCTGCGGCGCGACGTGCTGACGGACAGGATGTCGGAACGGATCCGGGGCCTGCATGAAATCGCCCGGCAGCGCGGCCAGACCCTTGCCGAGATGGCTTTGGCATGGCTGCTGCGCGACAAACGTGTCACGTCGGTCATTATCGGGGCAAGCTCCGTCGCCCAGATCGAAGATAACCTCCGGGCGCTGGAGCATGCATCCTTCTCCGACGACGAATTGTCGCGCCTCGACGCCCTGTCACGGCCATAGCGCCCTGCTCGGATGAAAAGAGCCGCAGTCCTTCGGGACTGCGGCTCTTCGTGTTTTATGTCTACGTCCGGGGGCGGCTCAGGCTCGGGGGCGAACGGTTGCTTCCCGTGGAGCGCGGGGTGGCGCATGCGTCCGGAAGCCGGATCGGTCTGATCCCCGAGACGATGCTCGTCTGCACCTCGATGGAATGACCGGGCATTTCCAGGCCCTTTCCCGAACCGAAAAACGAATCCCGCTTCCCCGAAGGAAGCGGGATTCTGCCTTTCAGGACGAGGGATTACTCTTCCGGTTTTTGGCCTATGTAGAAGACGTAACCGTAGTACGCTTTGTATTTCTCGTAATGGGCGATCTCGTTTTTCTGCATTTCGGCCAGCAGGAGTGCCTTTTCACTGTGCCCGTATTGCTCCAGGAATCCCGGGATGCGTGCGCTTGCATGGGCGAAGTAGTTTTCCGTCCAGCAATGCTCAGGCAGTGCGAAATGTGCCAGCGGTGCATATCCGGCCTCTTCGAGGATCCGCACTTTCCCCGACGGGCTGTCGATGTCGGGGAAATAGTCCGAGATGAATTTCGACGCCAGGCGTGCGCCTGAGAGCCACGAGCATTCGGTCACGGCGATTATGCCGCCCGGTTTGAGGTACTGCCGCCACTCCCTCAGCCCGCGTTCGAACCCGATATTGTAGATCGAGCCTTCGGCCCAAATCACGTCGAACTCCCCGGGGCTGAAGGGCAGTGCATCCATCGAGCCCTGTATGGCCGTGACGCGGTTTTCCAGCCCGGCCTTTTTTATCCGGGCGCGGAATTCTTCCAACAGCTCCGGCAGCAGGTCGACGGCCGTTATCGTACAATCCCTGTTCCGGGCGATCGTGACGGTCTGTCCGCCGGTGCCGCATCCGATGTCGGCGATCCGCATCCCCGGCCTGTCGGGTACGAATTCCAGGGCGCGGAGCGTCTGCTCCACGCCGCCGGGCCCCTGCCTGTCGAGTTCCCTGAAGAAATCGGCGATCATTTTTAAATCGAAATCGAAGATCTGTTTATTTTCCTGTTCCATGGTTGTTTGTAGTTGAGGCCGCGCGCAGGATGGATTGGGAAATCCCGTGCATGGCGAATTTTTTAAAATAAGGCAAAATGAATGTCCGCCCGGGCAGAAATGCCCCCGGGAGGGAAGAAAGAGTCGGAATCCAATGCAAGTTATGGATTCCTACGATGCCGTATCCGTTTTAAACATCCAATGGTTTTAGTCGTTATAAAGGTAGGTACAATTTTCCGAACCTGCAAATCCGCCGGGGAAAAGGTTCCCCGAAAAAGGGAACCCCGATCCCTTTTCAGGAACCGGGGCACTCCACAAGAGGCGCTTTCCCACTCTGCGTCAGAATGATATACCGACGCGTATGCCGAAATTATTGAGGTTGTTGACCGAGTAAGTCAGGACGTCGCCGCTGTTGGTGGCATAGCTGTAATAGAGTGCCACATGGAACCCGAAACGGTAGTCGGGGCGCGGGAAGATGCTCACGCCGATTTCGGGCGAGAGGTAGAATCCCCACGTGTCGTTGTACTGCTTGACGACGTAGTAATAGGACGAAAGTTCGGCGTAGTTGGCTCCCAGCTTCAGGCCTGCATAGGGCTGGAATACGCTGTCCGTAAGCCAGGTGTAACGGCTGGTGACGCCGAACGGCAGCTGGAATACGGAGTGCTTCTGGTTGACCGTGAGGGCCGAACCGTTGCCCAGGTCGAGTGTCTGGCGCGGAATCGTTTCGAGGTTGGTCTGGTAAGAGATGAACGGGCCCACGGCGATGGCCGGCGTGATGAAATAGCCGCCTTCGAAGTTCATGCCCCAGCCCGAGGCTTTGTCGGCGAGGCTGCTGCCCAGGGGCACGCCCATCTGCCAGTCGACGTTGATGTAATTGTTCGGGAAGATCTGCGCTTTGCCCGTGCGCGCAGCGGCGAGCAGGACGACACAGAGTGCGATGGTTTTTAGAACCGGGTATTTCGATGTTTTCATAATCGGACGTGTTTTTACGGTTAAATTATTTTTTCAGGTAAGGCGACTGGTCGAATGCCTGTTCGACGGCGTCCAGCGTGCGCTGCTGGTTGAGGCTTTCCGACGAGGTGAGCAGGCCGCCGATGTAGCTGTCCCAGATGACGGGCAGTTTCTTGCCGCTCTGCTGGTCGGCTTCCAGATCCAGCATCTCGATCAGCAGCGAACCGGCCGTATAACCGTAATATACGCGGTAGGGATAGTGCCATCCCAGCCAGTCGCCCCAGTATCCGGGCGTCCAGTAGTAGGGGTAGTACCACCACCAGTAGGGATAGTCGTAACCCACGAAATAGGTCACTTTCTGCACGTAGCTCAATTGCAGGCCGACGCTGGCCGCATCCTTGTCCTCGGTGCGGGTGTAGCCGGCGGCGTTCATGCGGCTGGCGACCGTGTTGACGATCTCCAGCGCATTGCCGTCTTTCCAATATTCCGTCTTGTCTGCGCCACCGATCAGCAGGATGCTGTCGGGGAGGTAGTAGGTGTCCACTGCACCGAAGTCGGCTTCGGTGTCGTAAGCGGTGTAGACCAGATAGTCTTTGTGGAGGCCCGATGTCGAGGGCTCTTTCTGGCACGCGCAAAACGCAACTGCAACGAGTGCGTATGCGAGGTAACGTAATTTTTTGACGGTCATGATTTTGATTTTTTAGTTTGCTGTCTCGGAGCATGTTCAAAATTCGTTCCTTCCACACCTTTTTTACGCGTGGAAGCCTGATCGGGATATAAAAAAGCAGTTTTGCGATATGCAACGCGGCTGCGGTGTGTTCTATGGTCGGGCACAGGGGTTTAACCCGGCGAGAAATAGCCCATTTTGGGGCGTCTTGACCCGGTGCCGGGCGGAAAGAGATTCTTTGCGGGCTTTTTCTGCGCTGTTTTTGAACGGTAATAGCACCGAGTTGCGGTCGGGAATGCTGCTACCGAACGGTATCGTTGCTACATGGGGCGTAATCGTTGGCGATTTCGGCCCGAAAATGGTTCGTCTTTCGGAAAATATATTACTTTTGTAACTATCTATGCACAATACCACAATGTATGAGCCGATACGATAACTGCTCCCGCGAAGAGCTTATCCGCAGGATCGAAGAGCTCGAGGCACAACTCGATACGCCGAAGGCTTCCGGGAGTCGGTTTCGGGAGCGTTATGCCTGTAAGATTCTCGATTCGATACCCGACATGCTGACCGTGCTCGACCGCGAAGGGACGCTGGTCGAACTGGTTTCCGCGGATGAGACCAACCATGTCGGGGTTCCGGGCGGAGAGCTCGCCGGGCAGAATATCCGGACGATGCTTTCGCCCTCGGCCTGCCGCAATGTGAAGAACAACCTCGACAATGTCTTTGCGACGGGGTGCGGCTCCTCTTCCCACCACGACATTACGCTCGGGGGCCGAACCCGCAACTACGAAAACCGGATTTTCCCGCTCGACGAGGAGCATGCCCTCTGCATCTGCCGCGACATCACCGAGGCCGAGGCCGCCAAGCATGAGCTGGAGATGGTCAAATATGCGCTGAACAATGTCGACGAGGAGATTTACGCCTGCAGCCTGGACGGTACGATGGAATATGCCAACGAGCAGTTCCGGGTGCGGCACGATGTCGAAGGCGACCTTTCGCAACACAAGGTTTACGATTTCTGGTCGTACGAAGGTTCCCGTCAGCAGTGGGATGCCCGGCTGGAGAAAATACGCCGCGATAACGGCTCGCACAAATACACCGTCCGCTTCAAGAACGAGCAGGGGCATATCGTGGCGTGGGACATCGTGGCCTACATCATCTACGACTACTTCCAGGAACGCGAGATCGTCTGGTTCTTCGGCCGGGACGTGACGCAGCGCATCGAACACGAGAGCAAGGTCAAGGAGATGAACTCCATCCTGGAGTGCATCCTCAACAATGTCCCGGTCTATCTGTTCGTGAAAGACCCGAGCAACGAGTTCCGTTACCTCTACTGGAACCGGGCGTTCGAGGAATATTCGCGGATTCCGGCCTCCAGGGCGCTCGGGCATACCGATTACGAGATTTTCCCCAGCCCGAAGGATGCGGAGCATTTCCGCCAGGACGACCTGACGCTGCTGCGTACGGGCGAACGCCAGACCTTCATCGAGGAGTACGTCTCGGTCACGGGCGAGACCCGTATCGTCAATACTTCCAAGTCGCTGGTGCCGGTCGAAAACCGTCTTCCGCTCATCATCGGTGTCTCGTGGGACATCACCGACATGAAGAATGCCGAGCTGGAGATCGTCGAGGCGCGTATCCGCGCCGAGGAGTCCGACCGTCTCAAATCTGCCTTCCTGGCGAACATGAGCCACGAGATCCGCACGCCGCTCAATGCCATCGTGGGCTTTGCCAAGCTCATCGGCGAAGTGGAAACCGAGGAGGAGAAACAACAGTTCATCGATATCATCGACGTCAATTCCGAGCTGCTGCTGCAACTGATAAACGATATCCTCGACATTTCGAAGATCGAAGCCGGGACGCTCGAATTCCGCTTCAGGCCGATGAACCTCAACGACCTCTGCCGCTCGGAGCTGGAAGTCCACAAACCCCGCGTCAAGCCGGGCGTGGAGCTGGTCTTCGAGGAACGGGTCGCGAACGTGGAGATCGTCTGCGACCAGAACCGCCTGGCACAGGTCATTTCCAACCTGCTGAACAACGCCGGCAAGTTTACCGAAGAGGGGGAGATCCGCTTCGGGTTCGACCTGAAGGACGGGTGCGTGGAGTTCTTCGTCCAAGATACCGGCATGGGCATACCGCCCGAGAAGGCGCGCAATATTTTCGACCGGTTCGTCAAACTCAACGATTTCGCAGCCGGAACCGGGCTCGGGCTGGCCATTTCGAAGATGATCGTCGAGAAACTCGACGGTACAATCGGAGTGGATTCCGAACCCGGCAAGGGCACGCGGTTCCATTTCTCGATCCCCGTCGTCCACCGGGACGGCGGCAAAGACGACGAGCAGCATTGCGCCGCCCCGGGCCGGGACGACGGCAAGTCGTGGGTACTGCTGGTCGCCGAGGATTCGGACACCAATTTCAGACTCATCGAAGCCGTCCTCAGCCGCCGCTTCAGCCTCGTGCGTGCCCATACGGGAGCCGAGGCCGTGGACATGTTCGGGACGGTGCAGCCCGATGCCGTGCTGATGGACATCCGCATGCCTGTGATGGACGGCCTGGAGGCTACGCGGCGTATCCGCAGCGTTTCGGCGGACGTCCCCATCATTGCCATGTCGGCCTATTCGTCCGGCAGCGAGATCGAGAGCGCGCGCAATGCGGGGTGCAACGAATTCCTCGTCAAACCCCTTTCGCAGTATTCGCTTCACCGGGCGCTGAATGCCGCCCTGGTGGAGCTCAAGGGTAAGGGTAAATCATAATCGGGTCGCCCCCGCAAACGGAACGTCCCGCAAGCCGTGCGCTGCGGGACGTTCCGTTTTATCGTGCGGCGGGTCTACCGGTACCGGTGCGAGATCAGGGTCATGAACTCTTCGCGCGTGCGGTGGTCGGAGAGGAAAATCCCGGTGAAGGCCGAGGTTGTCGTCGCCGACTGTTGCTTTTCGATGCCGCGCATCTGCATGCACATGTGGCTCGCTTCGATCACGACGGCCACGCCCATGGGGTTCAGCGCCTCCTGGATGCAGTCGCGGATCTGCACCGTCAGCCTTTCCTGTACCTGCAGGCGGCGGGCGAAGCACTCCACCACACGGGCTATTTTGGAAAGCCCCGTGATATGGCCGTTGGGGATGTAGGCGACATGCGCCTTGCCGTAGAACGGCAGCATATGGTGCTCGCAGAGCGAATAAAGTTCGATGTCCTTCACCAGCACCATCTGCTTGTACTCTTCGCGGAACGTCGCCGAGCGGATGATCTCCAACGGGTTTTCGTCATATCCTTTCGTCAGGAACGACATTGCCTTGGCCACCCGTTCGGGGGTCTTCTGCAACCCTTCGCGTGCGGGATCCTCGCCCAGCAACCGCAGTATTTCGGTGTAGTGGTGCTTCAGCACTTCGATGGTTTTGGCGTCGAAACGCTCCTCCTTGTTGTAATTTCTCTCTTCCATAGGAACGGCAAAGATAGTGCAAGCCGAGGGCAAAAGCAAGTTTACCTGCATTTTGCCGAGGCGCCGCCAGTCTAAAACAGGGTTAAAGACGATGCAAGCCGGGCGCAATGCCGAATTTATTCGGCCATTGCCGGGGTGCCGCCTGTTTTTCGTAAAGACGCTTATTTCTCGACGGAATGCAAATACGCGGCGAGTTTGCGTACGGCACGGGCACGGTGCGACACTTCGTTCTTCTCCCCGGTGGTCATCTGCGCGAAGGTTCGGTCGTATCCGTCGGGGATGAACAGCGGGTCGAACCCGAATCCCTCGTGCCCCGTTTCCCGGTCGATGATGCGCCCCTCGACGATCCCTTCGAAAAGGTGCTCTTCGCCGTCCAAGAGCAGCGATATCACCGTGCGGAACCGTGCCCGGCGGTTGGCCTGCCCTTCGAGGTTTTTCAGCAGCAGCCGGTTGTTGGCCGCGAAGTCGTGCCCGTCGGTGGCGTAGCGTGCCGAGTGTACGCCCGGGGCTCCGCCCAGCGCCTCGACTTCGAGCCCCGTGTCGTCGGCGAAGCAATCCATTCCGGTGCGTTCGTGCAGGTAATGCGCCTTCTGCGAGGCGTTGCCTTCGAGGGTATCCTGTTCCTCGGGGATCTCCTCCGTCACGCCGCAGTCGCGGGGCGTGAGCAACTTGTATCCGGGCCCCAGTACGGCCTGCACCTCGGTGAGCTTGTGTGCGTTGTTCGTTGCGAAAATAATGTTCATATTCTCTTTTTCCGATGCTTGAATCTTTCGTCGGGATGCCCGGCTTTCCTCGCTGCCCGTTTCCGGGGGCGTCCCGGGCATATCCGCTTCCCGTTCCGCGGGCCGGGTCATTTCACGACTTCGAGTTTTTCGAGCCGGTCGTCCAGGTCGATCTTGTCGATGATGGTCTTCACCAGGATGTCCATGTCCGAACCCTCGGAATAGTCGGCCGGGCAGACATGGCTCACGCGGTTGTCGTGGATCAGCGAGGCCATCTCCTTGCGGGCACCCTTCTGGTCGGGGTTGTAGACCGCGATCGAATGTCCGCCGGAATTTTTCACCAGCCGCATGCAGGGGATGTCGGTCGTCCCGTCGCCCACGTAGATCATGTGCTTGAACGGCACGGGACGTTCGTTTTCGGGGATGTAACGGTTCACCATCTTGCTGTCGAACACCGATTCGACGCCTTTGTTGATTTTGAAGATGAACTGCGTCTTGTTGGTGTAATTGACCGCCACGGCGGGCCAGTAGGCGATGCCGTCGACGTCGTAGAGAAACGAGCAGGCATAGATCTTCCGGAACTCGTGTGCGATCTGGGTTCCTTCGATGATCTCCTTCATCCCCGACGAGTTGATGTAGTGCAGGATCCTTATCCCGTGTGCGGCGCCGTAGGCGTTGATCCGCGCGAACCACTCCTTCACGCCCTTGTAAAGCGTCACGCGGCGTCCCGAATCCTGAAATGCCTCGCGCCGCAGCGACAGCCCTTTCGACTTGGCTTCCTGTAACATGCGTGCCATGTAGGTCAGTACCATGTCGGCATCCTGCTCTTCGGCCAGCGTGTTGGCCTCCGTCCAGAATTCCTTGTTGCTCTTGCCCACGGCGGGTATGAAGTCGTATTCCTGCATGTTGCCGGGGGCGAGCGTGCCGTCGAAATCGTAGATAAGGGCTATGGTGAATCGGTAATCCATGCTTTTACGGTTGTTTTAGAATTTCAAATATACCTATTTTTCACTATTTTTGCAAAAGAGAGGCCGAAAACACAAAATATAAAAACAGATGGAATTCAAAGAGTTGATCGAAAAACGCCGCAGCATCCGCAAATTTTCGGAGCGTGCGGTGTCGCGTGAGGTCGTAGACCGCATCCTGCACGAGACCCTGTCGGCGCCTTCGGCGCGCAATACCCGTACGACGCGCCTGGTGGTGGTCGACGACCCTGTCCTGGTGGCCCGCATGGCCGACATGCGCGATTACGGTTCGGCGTTTATGAAAGGCGCCCCGCTGGCGATCGTCGTGCTGGGCGATACTACGAAAAGCGACCTGTGGCGCGAGAACGCCGCGATCTCGGCGACCATCCTGCAACTGGCGTGTGTCGACGAAGGGCTGGCATCGTGCTGGGTGCACATCGACGGCCGCCCGCGCCGCAAGGATGAGCCCGGCGGGGAGACTGCTGCCGACTACCTGCGCAGTTTCCTGCCCATCCCGGCGAACTGCCAACCCCTATGCGCCATCGCGGCGGGGTATTCCGACTTCACCCCCGCCCCGCTGCCCGAGTCGGACGACGAGGCGCGGATCATCCGCCTGGGATAAGGCGGATACCGGCACCGAAAAAAAGGAGCGCTTGCGGCATTCCTGCATTACGAATACAAAGTCGAGGATATTCCGCTCAAGAGTTGAAGCGGGAGTTTATCGAAAGATATGTCGTCGATCTCTCTACCGTCCGTCATATGCTTCCGGGCAGTATCCACATGCCGATCAAGAAACTGAAGATTGTGCTTCGGGGCTTATGTTGCTTCAACAAGAAGATCCGGATGTTGTTTTATGCGATGTGGAATTACCGGATGGAAATGGCGTCGATATGGTGGAACGCATTAAGGAGTGGCTCCGATGGTAGAAGTTATTTTATTGACTGCCTATGGCAACATTCCTGACGGTGTGCAGGCCATTAAGAACGGTGCTTTCGCCTATATTACCAAAGGTGATGACAACAATAAAATTTTGCCATTATTGGCACGGGCTGTGGAGAAATCTCAGATACATAGCCGCTTGCAGCACCTTTTTCAAATATTAGAATACACGAACGGAAATAAAGCCGAAGCCGCCCGCCTGCTGGGCATCGGCATCGTCACGCTTTACCGCAAGCTGGAAAGTTACGGCATGAAGCCCTGACGCCGGCGCCAGGCGTATCATTCTGAGACGGCCGCCTTATCATTTTGATAGGGCGGCCGTTCTTTTGGGTCGGTGTGCCGGAATCCAATCCTGTTGACAACCAGTCGGATAGTGCCCGGACGAATGTTCTGGCACAGCCTTCGTATGCTACCGGGTACAAACCGAAAGAAGAAATCGACATGGTAATCGTGATCCTGATCCTGATATTTTGCGGCGCAATGCTGCTGCTGTGCCGGATGCTTTGCGGTTTTACGAAATTGTTGTCTAACTCAAAAAAGCTGAAGCGATGAATGCAATCGTACTTTTCATCCTGCTGTGCGCCTTGGGGGCGTTGTGCTACTGGTTCTATTTCAAATGTGTGGATTGGTTTGAAAAAATCTGATTAAAAATGTTTACAGGACTGCTTATTCTGAGCATCGTCGGATTCGTCTACCTGATGTATGTGCTCATAAAACCCGAAAAATTCTGATTGTCTGACCCGTAAAAAGATAAATAAATGAATACGGAAATATTAGGCGTTATTCTGCAATGGGTGGCCCTTGTGGTGCTATGTTATCCGCTGGGACGCTACATTGCCAAAGTATACCGAGGCGAGCGTACGTGGCTCGATTTCATGACACCTCTCGAAAGGGGCATTTACAAGGTTTGCGGCATCAATCCCGACGAGGATATGGACTGGAAGAAGTTCCTCAAGGCGCTGCTGATGGTCAACCTTTTCTGGTTCTTCTGGGGCATGGTGCTGCTCTGCTGCCAGAGTTGGCTGCCGCTCAATCCCGACGGTAATGCCAACCAGACACCCGACTTGGCATTCAACACCTGTATCTCGTTCATGGTGAACTGCAACCTGCAGCATTATAGCGGTGAAAGCGGTCTTACTTATTTCACGCAGTTGTTCGTGATCATGCTCTTCCAGTTCATCACCGCAGCGTGCGGTATGGCAGCCATGGCCGGTATCATGAAAGCGCTGGCGGGCAAGACCACTAAAGCCATCGGTAATTTCTGGGTGTTCCTCGTCAAGAGTACGACCCGTATCCTGATGCCCCTGTCGCTTCTGGTCGGTATTCTGCTGGTGATCAACGGCACACCGATGTCGTTCGACGGCAAACAGACCATCACTACGCTCGAAGGCAACGAGCAAGTCATCTCCCAGGGTCCCACGGCGGCCATTGTGCCTATCAAACAGCTGGGCACCAATGGCGGCGGCTATTTCGGCGTCAATTCCTCTCATCCGCTGGAGAATCCCAACGCCTTCACGAACATGCTGGAGTGCTGGTCGATTCTGATTATCCCGATGGCGATGGCTTGGGCTTTCGGGTTCTATGTGCGTCGCCGCAAGTTGGCCGCCTGGATCTTCGGCGTTATGCTCTTCGCCTTCACGGCTGGTGTCTTTGTTTCCGTTCCGCAGGAGATGGGCGGCAACCCCAATATCGACGAAATGGGCATTGCGCAGGATCTCGGCTCGATGGAGGGTAAAGAGATCCGCATCGGTTCGGCGGCTTCGGCCATGTGGGGCATGGTGACGACCGTCACGTCGAACGGTTCGGTCAACTCGATGCACGACTCACAGACTCCGCTGAGCGGTATGATGCAGATGCTCAATATGCAGATCAACTGTTGGTTCGGCGGCGTAGGCGTAGGCTGGATGAACTACTTCGCCTTCCTCATCATCGCCGTCTTCATCAGTGGCTTGATGGTGGGGCGCACCCCCGAATTTCTCGGACACAAGGTCGAAGCGCGCGAAATGAAGATCGCCACGCTGGTCGTGCTGATGCACCCCTTCCTGATCCTCGTCGGCACGGGAATTTCAGCCGCCGTAGCCGCTGCCAACCCGGAGATCGGCTGGCTGAACAACCCCTCATTCCACGGCCTGAGCGAAATGCTCTACGAGTACACCTCGGCTGCCGCCAACAACGGTTCGGGATTCGAGGGATTGGGTGATAACACGCCGTTCTGGAATATCATGACCGGCATCGCACTGATCATGGGGCGTTATTTCCCGATCGTGGGACAGGTTGCCATCGCCGGACTGCTGGCATCGAAGAAATATATCCCCGAAAGCGCTGGTACGCTGAAGACCGACACGGGCACCTTCTCGCTGATGACTTTCGCTGTCATCATCATCGTCGCCGCCCTTTCGTTCTTCCCGGCACAGGCTCTGGGCCCCATCGCCGATTATTTAAGTTTCTAATCCGGATTTGAAAAATGAAAAATCGAGTAAATAATTCGTTGTTCAACAAACAGCTTGTAAATGCAAGTTTCGTTGAGTCGTTTCGCAAGCTCGATCCGCGTGTGATGATCAAGAACCCGATCATGTTCACGGTCGAGGTCGTAACGTTCGTCATGTTGCTGCTGATCGTCTGGATCGCCGTGACGGGCAACACGTCGCAGGGATCGCTGGGCTATAATATCGTGATCTTCCTCGTGCTGCTGGCCACGGTGCTCTTCGCCAACTTTGCCGAGGCTATCGCCGAGGCGCGCGGCAAGGCGCAGGCCGACTCGCTGCGCAGGACCCGTGAGGAGACTCCTGCCAAACGTATCGAGAAGGATGGACAATCGCACATCGTCAGCAGCTCGGCGCTGCGCAAGGGTGACGTATTCGAATGCGTCGCGGGCGACACCATCCCTGCCGACGGTGAGATAATCGAGGGACTGGCGTCGATCGACGAAAGCGCCATCACGGGTGAGTCGGCTCCGGTGATCCGTGAAGCCGGCGGTGACAAGAGTTCCGTCACGGGCGGTACGAAAGTACTCTCCGACCGTATTCTGGTAAAGGTGACCGTACAGCCGGGCGAAAGTTTCCTCGACAAGATGATCGCCCTCGTGGAAGGTTCCTCGCGGCAGAAGACGCCCAACGAGATCGCCCTGACCATCCTGTTGGCAGGCTTTACGATCGTGTTCGTCATCGTCTGCGCGACGCTCAAGCCCTTTGCCGATTACGTCGGCGCCAACATCACCGTCGCGGCGTTCATCTCGCTGTTCGTCTGCCTGATTCCGACTACCATCGGCGGCCTGCTTTCGGCCATCGGCATCGCCGGTATGGATCGCGCCCTGCAGGCCAACGTCATCACCAAGTCGGGCAAGGCCGTCGAGACTGCCGGCGACATCGACACGCTGCTGCTCGACAAGACCGGTACGATCACCATCGGTAACCGCAAGGCCACGAAGTTCTATCCCGTAGGCGGGGTGAATCCCAAGGAATTTCTCCAACTCTGCGTCCTTTCGTCCGCTGCCGATGAGACACCCGAAGGTAAGTCTATCGTTGAGTTGGGGCGTGAACAGGGTTTCCGGTTCAGCCAGACCGATCTGATGGGTATACATATGGTGAAATTTACGGCCGAGACCAAATGTTCCGGTGTGGATATGCCCGACGGGCGCCGCATCCGCAAGGGAGCATCGGAGGCGATCCGGACGATCGCCCAGAAAGCGGGCAACAGTTTCTCGTCGGAAGTGGAGAAGATCGTGCGCACGATCTCGGAAAACGGCGGTACGCCGCTCGTAGTCTGCGAGAACGAGCAGATTAAAGGTGTGATTGAACTGCAGGACATCATCAAGACGGGTATCCGCGAACGCTTCGAGCGCCTGCGCAAGATGGGCGTAAAGACCGTGATGGTGACGGGTGACAACCCGCTGACGGCAAAATACATTGCCGAGCAGGCCGGTGTGGACGACTTCATCGCCGAGGCCAAACCCGAAGACAAGATGGAGTACATCAAACGCGAGCAGCAGGCCGGCAAACTGGTGGCCATGATGGGTGACGGCACGAACGATGCCCCGGCGCTGGCACAGGCCGACGTGGGCGTGGCGATGAACAGCGGTACGCAGGCCGCCAAGGAGGCCGGCAACATGGTCGACCTGGACAATGACCCCACGAAACTGATCGAGATCGTCGAGATCGGCAAGCAGCTCCTGATGACGCGCGGCACGCTGACCACCTTCTCCATCGCCAACGATGTTGCGAAATATTTCGCCATCGTCCCGGCGCTGTTCATCACCTCGATCCCGGCTCTGCAGTCCCTGAACATCATGCACCTGCATTCGCCCGAGAGCGCCATCCTGTCGGCCGTGATTTTCAATGCGGTCATCATCCCGCTGCTGATTCCGCTGGCGCTGCGCGGCGTGACGTACAAGCCGATCGGGGCTTCGGCCCTGCTGCGCCGTAACCTCTTCATCTACGGCTTGGGCGGTATCATCGTTCCGTTTATCGGCATCAAACTGATAGATATGTTGGTAAGTGTATTCTTTTAACGTGTTGCAATTATGAAAAACCTTTGGATTTCGATCAAGATAACGCTGGCGATGTGCGTCGTGCTGTTCGTCGGTTATGTATTGGTACTGCGCCTGATAGCGTGGGTGGCATCGCCCAATGACGGGGAGGCTCCTATGGTGACCTACAACGGCAAAGTCGTTGGTGCGGCCAACGTGGGCCAAGTCTTTACGGATAGCATCTATTTCTGGGGGCGTCCCTCGGCCGTGGATTACAACGGCGGCGGCTCGGGCGGCAGCAACAAGGCTACGACCAATCCCGAATACCTGGCCGAAGTGGAACAGCGCGTGCAGGATTTCCTCGCGGCGCACCCCTACCTCTCCCGCGAGGAGGTGCCCTCGGAAATGGTGACTGCCAGCGGTTCGGGCCTCGATCCCGACATCTCACCCCGCGGCGCCGAAGTTCAGATTCGCCGCGTCGCCGCGGCCCGCGGTATGTCCGAGGCTGAGGTGAAGAAGATCGTCGAAGAGAATATTCACAAACCATGGCTCGGCCTGTTCGGCACCTACAAAGTCAATGTATTGAAACTGAATGTGGCATTGGATACTGCACAGAATAAATAGCCTATAGACTTATGAAAAAGTTGGATAAATGGACTAAACGGTGGCTGATCGTACTGATCGTATTTTTGGTCGCCTTCCTGGTTACAGACCTGATCTGATACTTTGTCGGTTATCCGGTTTTCGTAAGTCAGACTTCACAAACCCTGCATTTCCCGTCGCGTACGCCCGAACCCGGGAACGGGTTTCGGGACGCAACGGACGAAAAAACAATCTCGAATCATTAACAATCAACGAAGAAATCTCTTAGCTATGAAACGTATTTTACTCGGAGTACTGGCCGCTGCGGCCCTGTTTGGAACGAATCATGTTGCCGCTCAAGAGAGAGGAGTGTCGTTCGGCGGCGGTACCGATCTCGTAAGTTCGTATTACTGGCGCGGCGTCAAGGAGTCTGGGCCGGCCCTGCAGCCCACGCTGACCATGACTGCCGGCAACTTTTCGGTAACCGCATGGGGATCGATCGATTTCAGTGACAGCGGCTACAAGGAGATGGATCTCACGCTGGCCTACCAGCTGGGGCCTGTGACGCTTTCGGTGGCCGACCTCTACTGGACCGGGCATGACGACGACCGCTATTTCATGTTCAACAACCATTCTCCCCACCGCATCGAGGTCGGTGCGAGCTGGGTCGTATCGGAACGGCTTCCTTTCACATTGTCGTGGTACACGATTCTGTTCGGCGCTGCCGACCGGAACTTTGAGGGGGAACGTGCCTATGCCTCCTATTTCGAGGTGGCCTATCCTTTCACGGTGAAGACGATCGACATGAAGGCCGGCGTGGGTATGGTTCCCTGGAACGCCGCTGCGACCTACAACTGCGGTGATCGTGATTTTTACGTGCAGAATGTCTTCCTCAATGCGGGCAAGAACTGGGATATCAAGGGTGCCGGCGGTATGAAAATTGGACTTTTTACCAATCTGATTTGGAATCCGACACTCGACGATGTTAACTTTGTCGGCGGATTCTCATTCAGAATGTAAATGCCATGGATACACATGACACCCGGCGAAGTGCCGAGCACTTTCTCAATTTGATCAAGGAGTCGCATCGCGGCAAGTTTAAGGTCTATATCGGCATGAGCGCCGGTGTGGGCAAAACCTACCGGATGTTGCAGGAGGCACACCAGTTGCTCGATGCAGGTGTCGATGTGCGTATCGGATACATTGAAACGCACGGTCGTGCGGAAACGGAAGCCCTCGTCGCAGGGCTTCCGCTCGTTCCGCGCCGCAAGCTCTTTTACAAAGGCAAGGAGCTCGAGGAGATGGATACGCAGGGCATCATCAACCTGCATCCCGAGATCGTAGTCGTTGACGAGTTGGCTCACACCAATATCGAGGGAAGTGAGAACCCCAAGCGGTGGCAGGACGTAATGCAGATTCTCGATGCGGGGATCAGCGTCATTTCGGCGGTCAACATTCAGCATATCGAGAGCCTCAACGAGCAAGTGCAGGAGATCACCGGCGTCGAAGTTCACGAGCGCGTGCCGGACAGCGTGCTGGCGATGGCCGACGAAGTGGTGAACATCGACCTCACGGCCGAAGACCTAATCGATCGCCTGAAGGCGGGCAAGATCTATAAGCCCGAAAAAATACAGACAGCTCTGAATAACTTTTTCCGGCAGGAGCACATTCTCCAGCTGCGCGAACTGGCCTTGAAAGAGGTGGCGCTGCGCGTGGAGAAGAAGGTCGAAAATGAGATAACCGTCAATACGGCACAGTTGCACGGCCGCATCCTGGCAGTGATCGACAGCAGTGAAAAGCGGGCTCGGAAGGTCATTCGGAAGACGGCACGCATGGCTACACACCTTAATGCCGGGTTCACGGTTCTCTACGTTCAGAGCGACCGCGAAGCTCCGGACAGGATTCCGCTGGCAAGGCAGCGTTACCTGATCAATAACTTCAATCTGGCCCAGGAGCTGGGTGGAGAGGTGATGCGTGTACATTCGAATAAACATATCGATGCAATTGTCGAAGCGTGTATCGACAGGAAGATTAGCAATGTATGTATCAGTAAACCGGAGTTTTCTCTTTACTCATTGATTATTACGGCTATACGATTGCGTTTTTTGTTGAACCGCCTGTCGCGTTTAAATATTGACTTAACCATTTTATCATAATTTATGAAACTGCGTTATCGATTGACACTGGGTATCGGTTTCCTGTTTGCATTGATTGTCTTGCTGGGAGTTCAATCCGTCGGCTACGTTCGTCATCTTTCGATGGCGTCGAAAGAAATTCTCGCGGATAACTACAATTCTCTGCATTATGCCAAGGATATGTTGCAGTCGCTGGATCGTATTTCCCAGGATTCCGCTTCCCGGAAAGCACTTATTCGCAGCCTGTCGCTCCAACGGGAAAATATCACCGAGGTCAATGAACGGGAGATCACTGCGGCGCTGGACAGCAAGATTACGGCGCTGACGGACAGTGTAACGGATTCCGAACTCAAGCTCATCCGGGACGACCTTTACCGCATTATGGAACTGAACATGGCTTCGATTCACATGAAAAGTTCCGATACGGCTGTAAGTGCTACGGATGCGATGTGGTCTTTAGCGATCGTATCTGCACTCTGCGCCTTGCTGGCCATGATTTTCCTAATTCGTTTTCCGGCTATTGTGCTGCGGCCTATCGACAAGCTGAAACAAGGGATCACGCAGATCGCCAACCATAACTACGATCAAAGGCTCGATTTCGGCGACAACCGGGAATTTGGGGAGGTGGCGCAGTCGTTCAACGACATGGCCGCCAAACTCGACGAATACCGTCGCAGTTCGCTCGATGACCTGATGACGGCCAAAAAGCGCATAGAGGCAATAGTCAATACGTTGCACGAACCGATTGTTGGGTTGGGGCCTGACCGTAAACTCCTTTTCATGAACCGTGAGGCACTTTCGGTACTGAATCTTCGGGAGGATGTTTTAGGGCGTAATGCTGCCGAAGTAGCGCTTTCGAATGATTTGCTGAGGCGTCTTGTCCGCGACCTTTACGAATCTAATAAAGAGAACGACAAAGAACCGCTGAAGATATACGCAGACAACAAAGAGAGCTATTTCCAAGTGGAGAACACGCCGCTCTACATTACGCCTGTGGGCGGTACGGAGCAGCAGTTTATCGGGAACCTGATCGTCTTGAGTAATGTAACGAAATATAAGGAGTTGGATTCGGCCAAGACAAACTTTATTTCGACAGTCTCGCACGAGATGAAAACCCCGATCTCCTCGATCTTGATGAGCCTGCAACTGCTGAACGATACCCGTTTGGGGAAACTCAATGACGAACAGAAGCAACTCGTAAGCAGTATTAAGGACAGCAGCGACCGTTTATTGAACATTACGGGAGAACTGCTGAACATGACACAGGTCGAATCAGGCAAACTCAAACTCATACCTAAGATCGTAAAACCTATCGAGCTGATCGACTATGCCGTACATGCCACACAGGTGTTGGCAGAACGATTCCATTGTTTCGTGGAGATCGATTATCCAGATAAAATCTCGAAACTCTTCGTCGACAATGAAAAGATCGCGTGGGTCATCACCAACCTGTTGTCGAACGCCATTCACCACTCACCCGAAAAGTCGCGTGTCATCGTCGGTGCCGTACAGCGCGAAAAGGCGGTGGAAATCTATGTGCGCGACTTCGGCCGTGGCATAGACCCGCGTTACCATAAGAGCATTTTCGAGCGATATTTCCGCGTGCCGGGTACCAAAGTGCAGGGCAGCGGGTTGGGGCTGGCCATCTCCAAGGAGTTTGTCGAAGCCCACGGCGGTACGATCTCGGTCGAAAGCCAAGTTAATGAAGGTAGCCGCTTTTCCATCCTGTTGCCGGCCTGATCGATCCGGTTAGGTTTTTGATATATATGTTTGGAGAAGAAGTTGTCCTAAGGACAACTTCTTCATTATATACAAAATCGAGTCTTAATTTAGGGCTGAATTTGAAAAGGTGACTATATACTCAATCCCCTAATAATTGGGGTGTAGCGTAATTTCAACTCCGATGCTTCCTTTATCTCATTATTCGAATTGAAAATAAAACTCACTAATTTTATAATGATTGATTCGTTAGTCTGAAATATTGGCTTTGAGATGATCTGGAAGCGCCGATAAAACTGTCTCGTATTCGCTAAACCGAATTGCTTATTCGAAGTTGATAGATTGGGACTGCAACCCCGGGCGTGGATTGCACCCCCGTTATTCGTGTTATTTCAGCGAGGATGTTTATTAGAGTGCAAACGCACCGAAAGAGTTGCACATTGTCTCTTCGGCCGACTACATGGACATATACGACGAATAAACTGCGAGCCAGCTTTCACGCAGTCTTTTCGTATATCGATTTACCGTCGTATTATTTATCTGTTTAACCGCATCCGGGGCAGTCGTCGGCCGAACTCGAATACACAAATATAAGAAATGATCGATAAAATAATGAAATTCCATCCGATTTAATTGCAATTCCGGGAGGGGCAATCCATCGTCTTCCGAACGAAGATAACGGACAGAAAACGCTTTGTTGTTCCGTTTTTATCCTGAAAAAGATTTATAGCGATACGTATTCGACCGGGGTTTTCCATCATCTGCCGATTGTCAGCCCGATAATTTCTCATAGTATTTTCAGCCATAAATAGTTCATCCTAAAGCGCATAATTCAATGAATTACGACTGTCTTTGTAGCTGAAACTCCAAGAATCATCGACAATATGGCAAAAATCACAGTAAAAGATACGGGAGTTACGATTATATCGGTCTATGAGAAGACTATATCAGCCTGACAGATCCCGACCTTGCGGAACCCCACGCGGAAGGCTGCGGCTTCGGCCGTGAGCGTGTAGAGGTTCGGCGATTATCCGCATGTTCGATGAAGATGGATATCTGTGTGCGTTTTAAGATTTCGCGCGATACCTTTTCCAGGTTTCGCAATATGTATCCCTCGGTTTGTAGAGCTCACCGGGAGAAGGAGGATCGTCGTATTTCAGGATTCGGTAAAAAAGGGCTATATATATCCGATGGGGAATCTTGTAACGGGAATGGTTGAAGCTTTAAGTCCGAGGATGCTGTGGTTGATAATTTTCTGAGACCGGCAACCGACCTGTCGAGGGGATTACCTGGTCTGAGGTCATTTTGTACGAACACAAAAGCCATGATGTCGGGTCATGGCTTTTGTCGTTGGTTAAAACGTCACCTTGACCCGTCTAAAAAATGTAACAGCCCAATTTCTCAGGCTGTTACATCCTTTTAAAGGAAGTCCCGATAAGGGGCTCCCTTTTTCAATTAAATCAGCGTCATGCGCGTGCGCAGCATGTCGAGTACCTGTGTTTTGAGCTGCCGGGCGTTGATCGGCTTGGGCATATAGCCGTCGAATCCGCTCGAGAGTACCTTCTGTTCGTCGGATGCGAAGGCGAAAGCCGTCACGGCGATGATCGGCACGTCGGCCGATTGTTTGCGGATCTCGGCCGTGGCTTCGTAGCCGTCCATCACGGGCATGTTGATGTCCATGAGCACCAGGTGCGGTGTGTGCCGGTTGAATAAATCGACTGCTTCGCGGCCGTTCCAGGCGTGTACGAGCTTGTATTCATGGCGCAGGATCGACTCGAAAAGACGGTAATTGCTTTCGTTGTCCTCGGCGATGAGGATTACGAGCTTGTCCTTCTCGACCGTCGGGACGGCCTGCAGCATCTGTGCCGGGATCTTTGCTGGTTCCTGTTTGCCGGGGACGTACGGAAGCGTGAACCAGAAGGTCGAACCTTTGCCCTCTTCCGATTCCACACCGATATTTCCTCCCAAATGCTCTACGATCGTCCGGCAGATGGAAAGCCCGAGCCCCGTGCCCTGCTTGAACGAGTTGAGTTTGACGAAGCGCTCGAAGACTGCGTCCTTCCGTTCGGCGGGGATACCGCAGCCGGTGTCCGCAACCCAGAAATAGAGTTGTCCGGCACGGAGTTCGTAGCCGAAGCGGATCGATCCCCGGTGCGTGAATTTCGCGGCGTTCGTCAGCAGGTTTATCATCAGCTGCGAAAGGCGGTTGCGGTCGGTGCGGACGTGGCAGGTTTCATACCGCTGTTCGAATACCAGCTCCACGTTTTGGTCGGTTTTCAGCCTCATGACGTTCTCTTTCTCGCGCATCAGCTTGTTCAGTTCGAAATCCGTATGGACGAATTCGAGCGTCCCGGCCTCGATCTTCGAAAGGTCGAGGATATCGCTGATGAGTTGCAGCAACAACGTATTGTTGCTTTCGATGATCGACATGTATTCCTGCTTTTCCTGCTCTTCGTCCGTCGAGGCAAGGATGCCCGAAAACCCGACGATGGCATTGAGCGGCGTGCGTATCTCGTGGCTCATGTTGGCCAGGAATGCCGATTTCAGGCGGTTCGACTCTTCGGTACGGTCGCGTGCGGTGAGCAGCTCCTGCTCCATCTGTTTGCGTTCGGAGATCACGAGCGATGTCCCGACCAGCGACAGCGGCCTGCCATCGCAGTCGCGGGTTTCGACCGTGGCCTGTGCCTCGACCCACTCCATGTGCCAGTGCCCGCTCTCGTTGGATACGACGCGGAACTCTTCGCAGACCTTCTCCGTATGCCCTTCGATCAGGTTCCTGTAAGCTGCGCGGACGCGTTCCCGGTCTTCCTTGTGGACTTTCGAGAAGTAGCACTCCTCGTCCACCGCAAGCGAGGCGTTGTTTGCCAGCGACATTCCGGCGGCCATCTTGGCCGCCTTGTTGAGGTCGCACAGGATAGTGTGGTTCGTAAGATTCCACTTCCAGGGGATGATGTTGGCCACGTTGAGCGCCAATGCGAGTTTTCGGTTTACCGAATCCACCTTTTTCTGGGCGTTGTGCAGGGCCGTGCTGTCGATGCAGAAAATGTCGACCGTATCCTGCTGGTACGAGGGGCAGATGACGACCTCGTAGAAAATATTCACCGGCTTGTGGTAATAGGGGAAGGTAACGCTCCGCTTTTCTTTCAGTACGATGTCGATGATCGGCATGAACTGGGGCATCGACTCCGGGAAAACCGTCGACCCGGATTTGCCCGCCACTTCGTCCAGGGGGTAGAAGGAGCGTTCGAAGTGGGCGTTTACATCGACATAAACAGTGTCTATGGCCGTCCCTTGTGCGTCGAATACGACCCGTTCCTGCATGTACAGGATCGGCATGTTGTTGAACAGGTGCGAGTATTTGGCCTGGGTTTCCATTTCTTTCTGGTGGGCTGCGTCGACCTTGCGCAGGACGGCGATCCTCCATTGCTGGAAGATGAGGAATAACAGGAATATGCTGCCGCAGACACCTATCTCGGTTTTATACCGCTCCATGAACGAGGACGGTTTGTCGAAAAACAGGGTATTCGTCGGGCAGGCGTTCGGGGAGATGTTGTGCCGGAGCAGTACCGGGTAGTTGAAGACGGGTTGTGCACCGGCCAGGGTGTAAAAGGGAATGTCGCGCGGCTGCTTGCCCTCCAGCACTGCATCTATGGTGGCGATCAGCCGGTCGGAATATTCGTTCTCGCCGTATACGTAACCCCCGATCATGCCGCTGCTCTTGAGTCCGGTCGGGCGCAGCGAGAACAACGGTACGGACGAACTGGCGATGACCTTGAACGGGTTGGTCATAATTTCGTTACGCCCTGACATGTTCTTCAGGTAATGCCACGAGGAGAAGAGTACGCCGGTCTGTTTTACATCGATCGTACTCAGCGAATCGAGCAGTGGGTCGATCCCGATCTTGTCGGCCGAATAAACCGTGTATTTCATGCCGGGGTATTTCGAGCCGAGCAGCTCCGCGAGGTCGTGTTCCGTTTGCCGATTGACGTAGCGTGCGTCGTCTATGAATACGAGCCTGTCCATGCCGGGCAGTATGCGCTTCATCAGGTCGATGCTTTGGTCGAGATAGGCCGGCGAATAAAGCAGGGTCAGATTGTCCTGGTCTGCCAGCGCCCGGAGGGGAACCTGTTCCGATGCGGGGATGGGCTGCCTTTTGAGGTAGTATTTATCCGGCCCGATGAAATCCTGTTCGGCACATACGATGGTCGGGATATCTTGCCATATGCTGTTGATGAAGTTGCGCAACAGGGCAGCCGGGGTTCCGATCAGCACCAGGGCCTGGGGAGGTTTTTTGCCGTATTCGCGCAGGAGATTCGCCTCGAATGTCCTGATGTCCTCGGGGGAATCCACCAACAGCAGGGTCATATGTTCGGTGTAGAGTTCCAGGTTCTCGATCTGTTCGACGTGTGCCGTGATGTCTGCGATGATACCTCTGCTCCACGGGGTCGATTCCGCATAGGTGTTGATTACCAGTATATAATCGCGTTTGTCACCGGGAGGTCTGCTGACGGCCGGTGAGAAGGGGTATGTTAAAATGCAGCCTAAAAGCAGGGCCCATACGAGGGGCCGGAACCGGAGGCCGGGCCGGGTGGTCGGCATGTTCATGGGGAAAAAGGGACGCAAGGTAGTAGTGTATGACGCAAAAATAGCGGGAGGGGGCTGCCGGAAGACAGCCCCCTCCCTTCTTATGTAAAGTTATCGGTTCATGACCGGTTTGATGTCCTTGATGCGGAGTTGGGTGGTAACCGTCCCCCGGTAATGGTTCTCTACGATCTGGTAACATACGTCGATCGGGCGTCCCGAGCGCACCCATTCGTAATGCGTGGGTTGCTGGAAGGCGATCGACTGGATCTTCGTGTTGGGTTTCTGCCGCTGGATCAGATCCATGCGCAGGTGTTCGCACTCCACGCCGACCAGTTTGGCATCGCCGTGGTTGCTTACGCCGTAGGTCGCGAAGACCGGCGCCGTATTGCCCGGGCCGAAAGGCTGGAAGCGGTTGAGGTCTTTGCGGAACGCGGGGGTGATGTCCGAGAAGAGCAGTTCGCTGTCGATATCCACCTGCGGCATAAGCATCTGCGGGTCGATGTTCTCCTCGACATAGGCGTTGAACCTGCGCGTGAATTCCTCGACGTTCTCGGGTCGCATCGTCAGCCCGGCGGCATACATATGCCCGCCGAAGTTCTCCAGCAGATCCGAGCACGACTCCACGGCCTGGTAAAGGTCGAAGCCCGGTACCGAGCGTGCCGACCCCGTCACGAAGCCGTTGCTCATCGTCAGCACTACTGTCGGCCGGTAATAGGTCTCGATCAGGCGCGAGGCGACGATTCCCACGATGCCCTTCATCCACTTGGGATTGTAGATCACCGTGCTCTTCAGCTCTTTCATTGCGGGGTTGCGCTCGATAAAATCGTGCGCTTCCTGTGTCACCGAACGGTCGATCGACTTGCGATCCTGGTTGTAGGCGTCGATGACGTTCCCGAACTCCGCGGCGATGCTTTCGTTGCCTTCGATCAGCAACTCGACGGCCGCATGCCCGCCCGAGGGCGAGGCGTTTTCGTCGTTCTCGTCCATCCGCATACGTCCGGCGGCGTTGATACGCGGCCCGATCTTGAAGACGATGTCGTCGATGGTGATGTTGTGCTTGTCCAGGCCGCAGATCTTGATGATCGACAGCAATCCTTTCGACGGTTCGCGGTTGAGGTCTTTCAACCCGAAATGGGCAAGGATACGGTTTTCGCCCACCAAGGGTACGATATCCGAAGCGATGCTCACGACCAGCAGGTCTAACAGCGGGCTGATCTGTTCGAACGGGATCCGGTTTTTCTGCGCATAGGCCTGCACGAGCTTGAAGCCTACGCCGCAGCCCGACAATTCGTCGAACGGATAGGAACAATCGACCCGCTTGGGATCCAGGACAGCTACGGCACGGGGAATTTCCTCGGCCGGGAGGTGATGGTCGCAGATGATGAAATCCACGCCCTTCGTCTTTGCATAGACTACCTTTTCCGTGGCTTTGATACCGCAGTCCAAGGCGATGATAAGACCCACGCCCTTGCGGGCTGCCAGGTCGATACCCTTGACCGAGATACCGTAACCTTCGGTATAGCGGTCGGGGATGTAGAACATCAGGTTTTTATGCCCGATCTGGCGCAGGAACTTGTACACCAGTGCAACGGCCGTACAGCCGTCCACGTCGTAGTCGCCGTAAACCATGATTTTCTCATTGTTACGAACGGCCCGCTCGACCCGCTCGACCGCCTTGTCCATGTCCTTCATCAGGAACGGGTCGTGGAGGTCGGCGAGACTGGGTTTAAAGAACTTGTCCGCCTTTTCTACGGTGTCTATGCCTCTCTGTACGAGCAGGTTCGCCAGCACGGGAGAAATCCTGAGCACGGCAGCGAGCTTCGCCACCGCCTCGGAATCGCCCTGCGGTTTCACTACCCATCGTTTTTCTATAGGCATACGATTTACTATTTATATATTCTAACATTTAATATCTCACTTAAAAATTTGACAACGAGCTCCTTTACTTCGCCCATTGCGGCCTTGCGGCCCGTTTCCCGTTCGATCGAGGTTACCCCCCGGTCGGTAAACCCGCAGGGATTGATGCGCGTGAACCACCCCAGGTCGGTCGTGACGTTCAGCGCGAACCCGTGCATGGTGATATAACGTGACGACCGGACACCTATTGCGCAAATCTTGCGCGGCACCCTTGCGGATGCCCGGTTCCCGACGCCGATTTCGCTATCGCAGGTTCTGCCGCTGTCGCAGATTCCGGCCTCGTTGCGGTTTTCGCCGCTGTCGCCGCTTTTGCCGCCGTCGCTTTTACCGCCGATGTTACAGTTGCCGCCGTTATCTCCGCGGCAGCCGGTTGTCCGGCTCCCTGTTTCCCCGCCGATTCCGGGGCCGATCCAGACCCCCGAGGCGCCTGCCATGCGGCCGGCCGTGATGCCGTATGCCGCCACGGTGCGGATGACGGCCTCTTCCAGTGCCCCGATGTAGTCCCTCAGCCCGATGCCCAGGCGTTCGAGGTCGAGGATCGGATAGCAGACCAGCTGCCCCGGGCCGTGGAAGGTGATGTCGCCCCCTCTGTCGATGTGAAAGAACTGTGCGCCCATCGCTTCGAGCGCTTCGCGGCCTATCAGCAGATTTTCGGCATGGCCGCTTTTGCCGAGTGTGTATACCGGCGGGTGTTCCACCAAAAGGATCGTGCCTGCGCTGGCGGAGCCTTCTCCGGTGGCGCCTGACGGTTCGACGCCCTCTGCTGCGGATACGCCGCCTGTTGGGGATTCCGACCCTTTGCCGGATTGCGTTCCCGCCTTGCTGGGCATTGCCTCTGCCGATCGCTGTGCCGGCTCCCGCGCGGATGCCTGATCTGCTTCCGCGGTGCCGGCGTATGCCGCCGGGATTGCCGCCGCCTGTTTCGTTGCGCCCTTGCAGGCTGCCTTGCGGGCTACCAGAGCATCGAACAGTCCCTGCTGCAATTCCCAGCAGGTTTTGTAGTCCATCAGTCCGAGATCCCGGCAGGAAGCATCCATCGCTACAAACTTTTGACGCTCTTCAGGGCCTCTTCCGCCATGTACGACGAGCGGACTAAGGGTGCGCTCGCGCAGTAGCTGAAGCCCATTTCCAGCGCTTTCAGTCTGTACCATTCGAATTTTTCAGGAGTGATATACGCCGCAACGGGGTAGTGCTCCAGAGTGGGACGAAGGTACTGACCGAGTGTTACGATCCCCACGCCTGCGTCGCGCAGGTCGTGCAGGGTTTGTAATACTTCATCATCGCTCTCGCCAAGTCCGACCATCAGTCCGCTTTTCGTTGCGACACCCTGTGCGCTCAGGTAGCGCAGGGTTTCTAGGCTCGTACGGTACTTTGCCTTGGAACGCACCACCGGGGTCAGCCGCTCGACGGTTTCGATGTTGTGCCCGATTATATCGGGCTTCGACGCGACGACCACGTCCAGCGGGGCGGGCTGTGCGTCGAGATCGGGAATAAGGAGCTCAATTACGGCGTCGGGATTCTGTGTGCGGATGGCGCGGACGGTTTGGGCCCAGTGTGCGGCACCGCCGTCCGGCAGGTCGTCACGCGTCACAGAAGTAACGACGACATACCTCAGTTTCATCAGTGCGACGCTTTCGGCGACCCGTCGGGGTTCCTCGGCGTCGGGGGCAAGGGGGTGTCCTGTTTTCGTTGCACAGAAGCGGCAGCCTCGGGTGCAGATGTCTCCCAGGATCATGAAGGTTGCGGTTCTGCGGCTCCAGCATTCGGCCTTGTTCGGACACATGCCGCTGCTGCAAATCGTATGCAACGCATGTTTGTCGACTATTTGCTGTACCTCGGCATATTCCGGGGTGCGGTGGAGCCGGATCTTCAACCATCCTGGTTTTTTCAGTACATCTACCTTGTCATAAAACTTCGGCATTTAAGTTCATTATTTTCCAATTGATGCAAAAATACGAAAAAATAATTGATAATTCCTATGAATGCCCTATTTTCTTTCGGCACCCCGCCTCTGGTATGCCTCTTCGCGGGTTTGCCTTCTCCGGGCTGTTTTCGGGCTGTTTCCGGGGGAGCGCCTGCGGCGGCCTGCGTGGCATCCAATTAAAAAAATAAAAAATGCGGCCCTGAAAACCGCAATTATTCAATATCGGATGCTGTCGGGTGGCTTTTCCGGACAGAGAAAGGGGTTTGCTGCCTGGCAGTAGCAAACCCCTCTGGTTAGGTTAGTTAGGTTAATGAGAGTGGGAGAATCCCACGTTTTGTTATACAAAGATAAATGGAAAATCACAATCTTCCAAATCTTTTGTAACATTTTTTTAACCTAACCGAAAAAAATCTGTTAAATTATAATTAAAATTTTTAAAATACTAACGGTTTTGTAAGTTGCGAACTATAACGCCTCGCGGATTTCCTCGGTTTCCTTAGCGGCGGGCTGCGCCTCGGGAGCGAGCGAAGTGATGTGGCGGTTCCGGTAAGCGGCTGGCGTCATCTGGTACTCCTTTTTGAAAAGTTTAATAAAGTGCGACGTGTTGGGGAATGTACAGGCATTGCCGATTTCCGAAATTGACTTCGAAGTCGAGATCAGCAGCAGGCGCGAATGCATCAGGCGCTGGCGGATGTACCATTTGTGCGGCGGCATCATGAAATGGCGCCGGAATTCCTTTTTGAACGAGGTGAGCGAACGGTTCGTCAACTTCGAGAGTTCTTCGATCGAAATATCCTTGAAGATGTGGTCGTAGACGATCTGTTCGAAATTCTCCTTGGCTGCATCGACGTTGCTGAGCAGTTTGCTCTTCAGGCAGCAGTCTTCGTGCGAGGCGATGAGGTAGATCAATTCGGTCATCTTGATGTTCTCGGCCGTCTCGTCGCGGTGGAAATCCTCGTCGCGCAGGTAGTTGTTGGTATTGACGAAAAAGTTGCGGATCGAATTCCAGGCGGGCATCGAGACATGCGAACGGTTGCGGCAGTTTTCGCACGAATGTTCGTTCGAAATGTTCAGCCCGTAGGTGATGTTCAGGTGTAGCAGTATCCGCTGGAGGTCTGCCGGCGTATAATAAAAGAGCACTTGTTCGAAGGGCTGCCCGTTTTCCGGGAAGTTCTCGATATAGTGGTGCCCGATGCCGAGGTAGAATACGTCTCCGCGCGTGAGGGTCTGGCGCTTATCCCCGTCGTAAATATATTTCGTGCCACGGAGGATGTAGCCGATTGCGTAGCGCGAAAGCGCCTGAGACTGGATTCCGTTGTGAAGGGCCTCAACGTACTTCACAATCATCGGCTGCTGGGCCGACGAATTTAATGAATTCTTCATACCAAATCGTATTTTAAGTTTTTTTGAACAACGAGTTGCGTCACCGATTGCTCATTTCAAAAATACAATTTAATATTTATTTTATAAAATAATGAATAGTCTAAAAAGGCACAATAAGGCAAATAAGCCTAAAGATGCCATAATAATGACTAAATATAATATTGTAAAAATATTCCGGCGAAGGCTGCCGCCAGAAAAATCAGGTATACGGGCAATGCCATTCCCCTGTGGATGCGGACGAAAAATACCGGGATCAGTATGGCCGACGGGACAGCGAGCAGGGCGAATGCTTCGGGTGTTGCGGCGGGGCTGCATAGCAATGTCAGGGCCAATACCAGTATACCTATGTTATAAAAGAGGATAAAGCGGGGTTTGGTGCCGGCGGCATAGATGTCGGCCAGGAAAAAGAAAAGCGCCGTCAGGTCGAGCAGTACGATCCCGCCTGCCATGACGAGTGCGGGGAGGGGAATATCCAGGAAGAGTTGCAGCGGCATACCTTCGATGGCCGACTGCCCCACTGTGACCAGTGGAGCCGTAAATTCCGCCCCGCTGCCCCAGCTGACATAGCAGGCCGTGAAGATCGGCAGCAGCAGTCCGGCCGTTGCTACCACGACCTCCCGGAAGGTACGCCGGAAAAGCAGTACGGCCAACGGCAGGAGCAGCAACAGCGGCAGTGCGGGGGCATATATCAGCGGCATCAGCCCCAGGTAGAGCGAGGCACGGAAGATGGCGTCGAACCCGTACCCGTTGCAGAAGGCGCGGCAGTAATTTTTCGTTGCCAGTGCGAGCAGCATCGACGCTGCGAATCCTGCGAGATAATTCCCGCCTGTTGCGATCCCGCAGGCGACGATGGCATAGAGGGGAATCGGGAGGCAGGTGCCCACCGTATAGAGGTTGTAGCGGATCGAAATCCGTCCCGTACACATTCCGGCGAAGAGCAGCATGAACCCGGCGGCAAACTTCGACCATACCGGATATGCCGCCTGAAACCGGGCGAGTTGGCCGCCCAGAAGCGGGAGCGCTTCGCGCACCGCTCCACTGGTTTCGGTATCGGGCACGGGGATTCCTGCACACATGGCTGCGACGGCGAGTGCGAAGAGGGTCATGAAGGCCGGTACGAGCGGCTGCCGGGCGATGTCGAATTTCATGTCGGAAGGCTTTTTTCCTCAGGCAAAATTAGCGAAAAAAGCCGGAATATTACCTAACTTTGTGGTACGATGTTAGAAAACCAATACCAATACGAGTTTCGGGAGGCCGGTTGCGACGAGGCCGGCCGGGGGTGTCTGGCCGGGCCGGTGTTCGCCGCTGCGGTGATCCTTCCGCCCGATTTTCACGACCCGTTGCTCAACGATTCGAAGCAGATGACCGAGCGGAACCGGGACAGGCTCCGCCTGATCATCGAGCGTGAAGCCGTGGCCTGGGCCGTCGAGGCCGTTTCCGCAGCCCGGATCGACGAGATCAACATCCTGAACGCTTCGTTCGAGGGAATGTCGCTGGCTGTCGCCCGCCTCGATCCGCCGCCCGAATTCCTTGCGATCGACGGCAACCGTTTCCGGACACGTCTTGAATTACCCTACCGTTGCGTGGTCAAGGGTGACGGCAAATATGCCGACATCGCCGCAGCTTCGGTGCTGGCCAAAACCCATCGGGACGAGTACATGTTGCGCCTCGCGGAGGAATACCCGCAGTATGGCTGGAAAAAGAACAAGGGGTACCCGACCCGCGAGCATCGGCTCGCAATCCGTGAATACGGACTTACGCCCCACCACCGCCTGTCGTTCAGCCACGGGATCGGCCAGTTGGAGTTGCAATTCTGAGCGGGGATTGTCTTTCCGCGTGTTGCCGGGAAATCCCGTGGTGATCGGATACGATCATCTCCCGTGTTTAAATCCCCGGCCCGAATTTACCCTGCCGCCTTGCAGTGGCGGGCATACGTTTGAAGATGCTGGAGGCCGTATAACTATCGGTATGGCACATAAAAAAGGGCTGAAGTCCGACTTCAGCCCTTTTTCGATATGACTCGGGATTTAGTATCCCAGCGACTTGGAAGCGGCGTAGGAGACCTTCAGTGCATTGGCACGGCGAAGTTCCTGCTTCACGTCGGTTACGATACCCATCTTGGTTGTCTGGTCGGCCTTGAGGCAGATCGTCATCGAGGCACGGTCGGCCTCGCTGAGCTTATCGCGCTCTGCGGCTACGAAATCCAAAATATCCTTGGTCGTTTTGTACGAGTCGTTCAGCTGGATACGGGGTGCAGTGCCGAATTTGGCCTGCATCACCAGCGAAGGCTGTCCGATGTGGATGTAGCTTACGAGCGATTTCTTCTCGAGCTTTTGCACTTCGGTTGCCTCGGGGAGTTTGTACCTCACGAGCAGTTCCTGGTCGCGCATGGTGGTCGACACCATGAAGAAGAAGAGGATCATGAAGATCACGTCAGGAAGCGATGCTGTCGAGATAGGGGGCAAACCTTTATTGCCCTTCTTTTTCATTACTGCCATAACTTACTTCTTTATATTACGCGGTTCGGCCTCCGAAATCTTCAGAGGTACTGCTTTGGATACTGCATTGCGCTGATCCTCGGAAAGCTCCGAGAATTTTGCTCCGAATTTCTTCATGGCGACTTCGTCACGTACCTCGTTGAAAGCGCGTGTGAGTTCGTTCTGCACCATGATGTAGGACTGATAGCCCGTATCACGGGTGGTCTGTAACGAAACAACGCCCTGGCTTTCGGGATATACCCACTTGCTGCCGTCGGCCAACTCGATTTCCTTTTCGGTTTTCTCCGGGAGGTTCTCGTCGTCCATCGGGTTGAGGATGAATTCCTTCGTCTTGTCCTTGAGTTGTCTCAGGTCGATGATCTCCTGTTTGCCCGAGGGCCCGGCCATGATGTTGCCGCTGCCCGAGATGAGCACCAGGAAGAGGTTGCGCTCCTTGACCTTGATGTCCTCCTGCTTTTGGTTCTCGGGGGGCATCGGCGGAAGCATACGCACCAGACCGGTGTCGACATTCATCGTTGTGGCCACAAGGAAGAAAATCAGCAGCAGGAAGGCGATGTCGGCCATTGAGCCGGCGTTGATCTCCTGTATTTGTCTTTTATTTCCTGCCATTGTTCGTTGTTATTTGAAAGCGCCGTAAATTTCGGTTGCGATAGCCGTCACGAACGCAGCGACCAGGGCAACGTACGTTACCAGGATGCTGGTGTCGGTCAGGACGGTTTCACCTTGGGAGAAAAACCCGCCGTTGGCGAGGTCGGGGATCTGGATGTCATGTCCCGAAGCCACGAAGTAAGCCACGCCCACGATCACGATGATCAGCGCGAGCGAAATAATCGTGCCCTTGATTCCCGCTGGGTTCTGGATCATGCCGAAGACCGCGCAGAAGATAGCTGTGAACACCGCAAGAGCCAGCAGGAAATAGCACCAGATGAGGTTCAGGCTGATAGCCGCCTCGGAGCCACCCGTAGCAATTGCGTATATTCCCAGTACCGCCATCACGGCCAGCAGAATACCCAATATGATATTTAAAATCTTTTTCATAATTGCCTTTAACTCTTTTTAAATCGTTGGGATTATTTCTTGCTGTAAGCCGTCAGGATATCCATCAGCGTGATGGACGAATCCTCCATATCGTTTACCAGCGAGTCGATCTTCGAAACGATATAGTTGTAGAACAGCTGAAGAATAACCGCAGCGATAAGACCCATGAGGGTCGTCAGAAGGGCGACCTTGATACCGCCTGCAACGAGGGTCGGGCTGATATCGCCGGCAGCCTGGATGGCGTCGAACGCCGCGATCATGCCGACAACGGTACCCATGAAGCCCAACATAGGCGAAAGGGCGATGAACAGGCCGATCCACGTCAGGCCCGACTCCATCTGGCCGGTCTGAACCGAACCGTAGGAAACGACAGCCTTCTCGACCGAATCCAGACCCTGATCGTAACGGTCGAGACCCTGGTAGTAGATCGAAGCGATCGGGCCGCGCGTGTTGCGGCAAACTTCCTTGGCAGCTTCGATGCCGCCGTTCTTCAGGGCTTCTTCAACCTTGGTGATGAGTTTCTTCGAGTTGATCGTCGACAGCGAGAGATAGAGGATACGCTCGATGGCAACGGCCAGACCGATAATCAGGAAGATAAGGATCGGGAGCATCCATGCCCAACCACCCTCGAGGAACTTCTGCATCATCACGCGGTGCAGGCTATCGCCGGCGAGTTGGGTTTCGGCAGCTGCGGCAGCCTCCTGCGCGAAAGCGTTAACAGTACCCAATGCGAACAGGGCCACTGACAGAATCAAAAAAAGTTTTTTCATAGTTGTGATTAGATAAAATTAAATTTGTTAGTTGTTTTTTATTGTTGTGTTTTTAGGTATTTCACAATACGTTCTTCCGCTTTCCATCGTATTTCGTCAATTCTCCCGGGATTAAAAAAATCCTAAAAAAATATTTTTTTTATCCTTTCCGGATACTCACGGCGTCTTTTTACCCCGATCCATGGCTTTCCCCTGCCGGTTCCGCACGTATGGGCGAATTCCGGAAATTTCATTCTGAATCAGTCCAATCGTTTGTTTTCCAGTGGGTTGTCCCCCTATTCCCCCTCCTGCCGCCCCCAATGGACGACCCGATAAGGTACGTTAGCAGTGCGAAATATAGAAAAAAAAATCGTTCCGTGCAACGTCTTAGGCTGTAAATTCGCCTCGCAGAGGGCGCCGCAACAATGCGCGGGTCTGTTCGTCGGAAAGCCCCAGTCCGAGCACGTACATCAGCTTTGTGACGGCCGCCTCGGTGGTCATGTCGTGGCCGCACAGGACGCCGATCTTCTGCAGCCTCAGCCCGGTTTCGTAAAGTTCCATCGAAACCTTGCCCCCGCCGCACTGCGTGATGTTGAGGATGATGACCCCGCGGTCGATCGCCTCTTTCAGTACGCGGATGAACCATTCGTTGGTCGGGGCGTTGCCCGCGCCGAATGTCTCCAGCACCACGGCCCGCAGCCCCGGTGCCGAGAGCATCGCCCGCAGGATATTTTCGCCCAGCCCCGGGAAAAGCTTGATGACTTCGATTCCGTCGGCCAGGCGGGTGGCGATGCGCAGTTCCGGCGAGATTTCCGTCGGGTGGAGGATCGCCGCGAGGTTATAGGCGATGTTGACCCCCACCTCGGCCAGGGGCGGGTAGTTGTAGGAACGGAAGGCGCTCAGCGCCTCGGCGCTGCGCTTGGTGGTACGGTTGGCGCGGAACAGCCGGTTCTGGAAATAGAGCGACACTTCGGGTACCTCGGGGCGTCCGCCGATGTGCGCCCCCGCGATCTCGATGGCCGTGATGAGGTTTTCGCGGCCGTCCGTGCGCAGCACGCCGATCGGGATCTGGCTGCCGGTGAAAACCACGGGCTTGGCCAGGTTTTCGAGCATGAAACTCAATGCCGAAGCGGTGTAGGACATGGTATCCGTGCCGTGCAGTACGACGAACCCGTCGTAGCGGGTGTAGTTGTCGCGTATCAACTCGGCCAGCGCCGCCCAGTTTGCCGGGGTGACGTTCGACGAGTCGATCACGGGATCCATCGTCAGCACGTCGATGTCCACGTTGAGCCGCTTGAGCGAAGGGAATTCATCGTAGATGCCGCTGAAGTCGAAAGGCACCAGGGCGCCGGTTTCGGCATCGTTCTTCATGCCGATGGTACCGCCCGTATAGATGATCAGGATCGAAGATTTCATCGTATGGTCTTATGGTGTTATATTCCGAAAATACGTTTGGCGTTCGCCGTCGTTGCGGCCGCCACTTCGCCGGGGGGCAGCCCCTTCAGTTCCGCGACTTTCTCGCACACGAACCGCACATAGGCCGACTCGTTGCGCTCGCCGCGGTGGGGCGCGGGTGTCAGGTACGGGCAGTCGGTTTCGAGTACGATGTCGTCCAGTTCCATTTCACGCACCGTATCGGCCAGCTTGCTCTTCCTGAAAGTCACCACGCCGCCGATTCCGAAGGCGAAATCGCCGCAGGCTTTCAGTTTCCGGTAGGTGACGGCATCCTCCGAAAAGGCGTGGAACACGCCCCGCAGCCTCCGCCCGGCCTCCGCCGCGGCCGTCGCTTCCTCCCCGATGATCCGGCACATGTCGTCCCATGCCGCACGGGTGTGGATCGCCACCGGAAGGCCGAGCCGTGCGGCCAGGCGGCATTGCGAAACGAAAGCCTCGACCTGTTCGGCGACGAACTCGCCGCTCCAGTAGTAGTCCAGCCCGATCTCGCCCACGGCGCAGAAACGTGCGATGCCCTCGGGCGGGGCCGTGAGGTAACGTTCGGCGAGCGCCAGCTCCTCGCGCCAGTGCGGGTTGTCGTTCACCGAGGTGGGGTGCAGTCCCATCATCGGGACGCATTGCCCCGGGTGGCGGCGGCAGAGGTCGAACAGCGCCCCGTGGCTTTCGGAGTCTATGCCCGGGAGCAGCAGGTGTTCCACGCCCGCCGCCGCGGCGCGGGCCAGTGTCTCTTCGCGGTCGGCGTCGAACGCCGTATCGTACAGGTGTGAATGTGTATCCGTCAGTTTCATCGTGTTTTCATATATCGGTTGCCGGGCAGTTGCCGTACGGCTCCCGCCAGTTCCAGCCCTACGAGCAGGGCAGCCAGTTCACCCGGATCCAGTCCGCTCAGCTCCGCGAGCGTTTCCACCGCCAGCGGGTCGTCCGTGCGGAAACAGCCCAGCAACCCAGCTTCGTCGGGCGTAAGCTCCGGTGTGGACGGTTTTTCCCGGAATGCTGCCGGTTCCGGGCCGAGATCCCACATCAGTTCGCGGACAATATCGTCGGCGGTCATCACGAGTTGCGCTTTGCGGTTGCGGATCAGGTGGTTCGTCCCCGACGACATGCCGTCCGTGGCGCGTCCCGGTACGGCCATTACCGAACGGTCGTAGCTGTCGGCGCAATGCGCCGTGGCGAGCGACCCGCCGCTGTCGGGCGACTCTACGACCACGCAGCCGGCACCCAGCCCTGCGATGATCCGGTTGCGGGCCAGGTATGCCGTGCCGTTCTGCCGCGTCTGCGAGTGGAGCTCCGTGACCAGTGCCCCGCCGTGGTCGAGGATGTCGCGCGCCACGGCCGTGTGTTGTGCCGGCATGACGCCGGGGAGCGGGTTCGCCAGTACCGCGACGGTTCGTACCCCTGCGGCCAGGGCTGCCCGGTGTGCCGCGACGTCGATGCCGAACGCCAGCCCGCTCACGATGCAGAGCCCCGGAACCTGTGCTGCGAGCCCCTCCACCAGCCTGTTGCACATCGTCTGCCCGTAGGGCGTTGCCCGGCGGGTGCCGACCATCGCGACGCAGCGTGCCGAGAGGGCGGCGGCGTTGCCTTTCAGGTATAGTACATGGGGATAATCGGGTATTTCACGCAGCAATGCCGGGAATTCGGGGTCGGTCGAAGCGATCGCGGCGATCGAATTGCGGCGGCAGTAGCCGAGTTCCTTTTCTGCGGCGGCGAAGCCTTTGCGGTGGACGATATTCCGGATAATGTCTTCCCGCAAGGCGGCTTTCATAGCCAGCTCCTCGGGTGCCGCCGCGAAAATGCCCCGTGCGTCGCCGAATATTCCGAGCAGGTGCACGGCGCCTTTCACGCCGATGCCCGGGGTCATCTGCAAGGCGATATCCTCGATGGTCATAACCGCAAAATGTCGTTTATTATCTTGTAAAGGTAAATATTTTTGGGAAATAGCGCAAAGTTGGGTCGAAGTTTTGCAGATTTTAGAAATGTTTGTATATTTGCACTCCCGATGCGCCTGAAAATAAACCGGATGTTTCCGGCGCGGCATGCAATCCGGAAGCAACGGACTTGTAGTTACGAAATGAAAGCCGAACAGGAACCTGTCGGGGAACATATGGTCTGATGGCCGAGTGGCTAGGCAAAGGTCTGCAAAACCTTGTACAGCGGTTCGAATCCGCTTCAGACCTCAATTTGAGAGCGAAAGTCCTTAGAAGCTAATAACTTCCGAGGACTTTTTCTTTGTAAGGGCCCGAAGTCGGGCCCGCTTCGGAGCTACGATATACCACTTTGTCGTATACAGAATATGCTGGTTTTATGTGAGTTGTTGTCACAAGATGCCATCTTCGCAATAGTCTGTCCGATTCCGTAATACCCCGGTTTTCCGGTCGTGGATCGTGGTCCCGATGCGGTCCCTTATCAGCTTCTGCTATTTCGTTATCGCTTGTAATTCAGTAATAACAAGGCGTCAGCCTGCTCGTCGGAATCTTCGATAATGTCCCACACCAGCGCGTTTCCGAACAGGATTTGTACGGCACCGCAAATGTGGTAGATCGTTCCGAAATCCAACGGGTTGTTCTCTTTTGCAATGAATAGCAGACGGTTGTTCCGGTAGAGAGGAATATCTCTATCCCCTATCGCATTGTGCAGCGCTTCGGCATAGGGTTGCAGTCCGTCCAGTTCGACGAGCTTGTCGAATTTGTCGTTATCCGTGATATGGATGGTTAGTCGATGTATTGTTCGTTCCATAGATTAGTTCATTATTCGGGTGTAAAATCAAAAAACCGCCGCAGTCCGAAGATTGCGACGGTATTGACCGAAAGCGGGCTTCCGGTCAGCGTTTGGCATCGACCAACTCCTGCAAATAACTTTCGTGGCTTGCTTTCTCCTCTTTGGTAGGCTTGCGGACAACGCCGTTTTCCTCGACGGAGAGGCGGCCGGTCTCGGAATAGAGATACCATTTTCCGATGCGGTTACCCGCTGCATCCTCCTCTCCTTTGGCTTTCACGGACGAATTGGGGTAACGGTAGACACAGTGGTGCCCCTCCTTCGAACGGCAGCCGATCCACCGCTCCTGCTCGTCGTACATGACGATATAGGAACTGTCTGCCGACGCATAGGCCTTGCGGTTGCCGTTGGGATATATCCAGTATTCATCTCCGTTATCTGCCCGCTCGTAGACGGATCTGCCGTTTTCGTATTTCGTTACGGTAAGTTTATTGTCATCGCTGTCCATTTTCCCCTTTTCGATCACGTTTCCCTCGCGGTCATAACATTCGTAGGGATAGTGCCCTTTGTAGTCGGCGGGTTTTATCCGCTGCGAGACGATCTCTGTGCCGGGAAAGACGTAGATCAGCGTGCCGTCATAGTCGTACAGCGATTCCAGCTCTCCTTTTTCGTCATAGGTGCAGGCACGGTATTTCTTTGATCCGTTACGCGTCCATGACTTGTGCAGCGTGCCGTCGGCGCGGTATACTTTCACTTCCGTACCTTCGTCGGAATTGGAGGAGGCCTCGTGCCAGTTCTGTACCAGTTCCGCCGTTTTCGATGCCGTGATGCTGTCGTAGCGGATGGTCAGGAATTCGTTGTCTCCCGTGCGGGTGGTCTCCGAACGCTTGTTGCCGTTGGCAAAGTAGAGTACGCAGGTTGCGACCTCTCCCGGTGTCTCGAACGTGTATTTTTCGGCCAGCCTGCCGTCGGGGTGATAGCCGACCATTTCGCCTGTGAGTTTTCCATCTGCGAAGTGCTGTATGGTGCGGAGTTGCCCGTTTTCATAGTATTTTTCCAGCTTGCCGTCCAACTCGCCGTTTTTGTAGTAGCTTATCTCCGCAATGCTCCCGTCGGGGTGATACTCGACGAATTTGCCGTTAGGCAGTCCCTTTACGACCTGACATTCGCGATATGGCTTGCCATTCTCGTACCACGAACGATTGACGCCGTTCATGCAACTGTACTCTTTCTTTGCGCCGGTCGATTCGTGCCAAGTCGTCTCCTCGATGATGATACCCTTGTCATACGTCCGTTCAATGCGGGGTTTGCGCTGGCCATTGAGGATCATGTACTCCATATAGTGTCCTTGCAACTTGTCGTTGAGGTAGTTGGCCTCGATGCGGGGCTTGCTTTGGTCGGCGGCCGTGCCGTCGGCAAACCCGTATTGGCGATAGGGGCCGTTGAGGGCTCCGTTCGCATAGGTCATGGTAATGCCCAGTGTGCCGTCCTCCATATAGAGGCTGTAGGCGCCGTGCTTCTGCCCGGTTCGGGCGTTTACGGTATAGACCTCGTAAGGTCTGGTGCTGAACAGGTCGTAATACGTGCGTACGGTCTTGAGCGTTTGCGCGTGGCCCTGCGACAGTCCCAGCGCAAAGAGAGCTGCCAGTAGGAATGAGATTTTCTTCATGATATTTGTTCGAATGTTTCTGGTTTCTGCTGTTTTATTTGGTGTTGCTCGCTAATAGTGAGCGCAAAATTAAGCAAAATCGGTTGTTTTGCAAATAATAAGAGGTATGAAATCGGAGCTTGACAAATATGTGATCGCCCGTGTGCGCGAAAAGCGGTTGGAGCAAGGCGTTTCCCAGCGGGGAATTGCCTTTACTATCAGTCGCTCTGCCAGTTTCGTGGGGCAGGTCGAAAGCGACCGGTTCACGACCAAATATACCGTTCATCAACTCTATCTGATCGCTAAGGACCTCGGATGTTCTCCTGCGGAGTTTTTCCCTCCGTTGGATGATCCCCGCTTCGAAAGCGAGGAATAAGCAGGGTGCATTCCATAATTCCGGGTTGTTCAAATTTTACTCCTTTGTTGTTCGTTCGGATTTCCATTAACGGAGGAACAAACTCTCCGGCACGTCCGGCACTTGGGGCATCGGGGTTGTCTGTTCGTTCTGTTCCTGTAAATTACAAAAGGTGTCCGGAGCCATTCCGGAGACTTGGTCGTACTCTGCAAAGGGATAAGAGGCGTAGAATTGTTCTTCTTCGATCTGTCGGAGAACGAAATCGGCAATGGTCAGCCGGGCGTCCGATGTCATATCGGCAGTCAGTTGTTCCGCCGCATTGCTTACCGCAGTGTCGATACCCTGTTCCCGCATGCGGCGGGCAATCGGCAGACTGGGGGCATAGAGACCGGAGGCAGGATAGAGCGTTACGGATCGTCCGCGTAGTGCCTCCATGATGGCAGGGTCGGCCAGACTGTATCCGTTCCGATTGCTGTTTCCTGTTGCCAGCCAGAGCCGTTCGTTGTCGGCAAGGGCCATAATCAGGGCATCACGCGAATCACGCAGGATTCCGACGGGCTTGCCGGGATATTCCTGCAACAGGTGCATGCCCAATAATGCCGGTGCGGGTTGCAGATCGTATCCTTTCATCAGTCGTTGGCCGATCGGTTGCTCGCCGGTCTGTTTGCCGGTTGCGGGGTCGTACAGCACCGAGAGCAGTTGCCGTGTCTTGTTATCCTGAAAGGGGAAAGCAATGCCGTATAACCCGTCCTGTTCATACTCCAAGTCTACCAACAGGCCGTAACGGGAAAATACACGGCAGATAGCCTCCGTCGCGAAATAGCGGGACAGATAGACAAACAGCATCGTGCGTTCGTAATATTGTGTGCCGCCCAGTCGGGGACTGCGAAGCCTGTCCCGGTGGATGAAGCGGGCGATGGGTTTATGGTTGTTTTTCATGGTGTCGTGTCTTTTTTGCACGGGCGGCTCCCGGCAGGCTCTCCGTAGGAGAGATAATCGCCATGTATTCAACGGGAATTATCCGTAAGAGCCCGCCGTGCCGTAAGTGCTTATTCGGATATTTCCACATAATTTTTGCGGTATTCACCTTTGACGATGCGGGTAAAGTAGCGCTGCTTGCCTAAAAATTTCTTGACCTGATCCTTCGAGAATCCTACCTTTTTCTCTAACAGTTCGTAAACTGCGGCGATTCGGAACGAGGGCGGCAGTGTATCGTAGGCTTTGCGCTGCTGCTCTGTCATCGAGATACGGATATCCTTGCCGTAGACGAGCTTGTGAATCTTGATTGCCTCCTGCCGGAAATACTCCACCAGTCGGATCGCCCCCTCGACCGAATCCATCCCGACCGCAACGGGCTCACGCTCTTCGAGGGTGGCCCGCATTACCTCCAGGATAAGAGCGAAACGCAGCGCATAGGTATCCAACTTACAGCAGGCGTCGGCATAAGTGTCGCCCATCTCCTCCTGTGTCCGGGGCCGGTATTCGTCATTGTGCCACGATAGCATCCGTTGCAGCGCTTCGGGGGTGAATCCGATCTCGGTGGGTTGCGGGATTCCGTCGGCATCCTTTTCCATCTCACGGTCGAGTAGTCGCAGGATCGCTTTTTCATACTGTTCGGTCAGTGCGGGGTCGATCTCCGAGGCCGACCAGTGGGGCATGGTCAGGTTCTCCGGAGCGGTGAACAGAAAGCGCGAGGAGAATCCGCTACCGGCTTTGTCGCGCGTGAAGAATTTATGCATGATCGCCGTCTGCATCGTGCCGATGATAGACACGGCGACCCGATGGATGTAACGGGAATCGACCGAAGCCCGGTTGATCGACTGCGGAAGTCCCGACCAGATCGTATTGAACGCTTCGGCGTCGGAACCGGTGTTGTAGCGATTCATGTTTTCCAGAAAACCGTTCATCTCGTCGGCTACGATCGCCACGCCGCGCGGGTTGGCTTCCATGCTCCGGTAGAGCGCTTCCAGCGTCAGTTCATTCAAGATAGGACTATGCAGAACCGGTTTCGGGCCGGGGTTCCCTTCGGCTTTGCGACGCCGGTATTCGGCCATCTCCTTTTTGTAGGCTGCAAAACGCCGGGCGCGAATCAATTCGAACGGTGCGAACGCCCGTTGGATGGGATGGCTCTTGCAGGTTCCGGGATTGCCGACCAGCACACAGTTGAGCGAGGCGATTGCCGTAAAGAGGTTTTTCATTTTCAGTTGAATCGTGCTTCCTATTGCCGCAGCAAAAGCCGTCAGTATTGCCGTAGCGCTGAAATCGACCGGAAATCCCAGATCGCGGTGCAGGGCATGAATCAGTTCGGCCAGCGGGCGGGGAAAAACATCCTCGAACGGAAATACATTCTGTTTCGCTCCGACAGCGGTAGTCTGAACCGCCGCCGGAGATTTTACAACCTGTTCCATAGGGCCTATGCGTTTACGGGGATCATTGCCGCTTCGACATCGGACATCAGAAACAGGGTGCGTCTCCCGTTTTTCAGGCATCGGATCTCTCCCTGCCGCGTCATTCGATGCAAAGTCGAATAACTGATGTGGAGCAGGTCGCAGACTTCCGAGCGGGAGAGGTAGCGATGTTCGGGCGGCTCCTTCATGCGGCGCAGTTCCGTAATCTCGGAGCGAAGCTCCTTCAGACAATCGTACAGGGCCGTGAGGTCGGCCTCCTGTAAAATCAAAGTTTTCATAATAAAAATTGTTTTTGGATTACAGGTACAAAGGAACAACCTGTCTCCGCCTTAGACATAATTTTGTGGTAGGACAAAAAGGAAGCGGGCGACCGTATGCCCGCTTCGTCTTGTCAGTTATCCGGCTGTATATCTTCTCGTCTGGCAATCATCGAAAGGCCTGCAATGTCCCATGCTCCGGTAAACTCCCGGCAGAAGCGTTCGATCTTCTCGCAGCTCTCGGATCGTCCGTCCACCCGTCGCAGGAGGGATGCGACCATTTCCCGCGAATCGGTATAGTTGTCTATATCCGCATATCCGCACGTCGGGCCTCCCCGATGGCATTTGTCGATCAGTTTGCGGTAAACCTCCGGTGCGCCACCCCACAGCGAGGCCATAAGCGTTGCCGTGTGGGTGGCCCGCAGGTTGTTCAGACCGAGCCGGTGCAACAGGAACAGCGTCAGAATTACCCGCTGTGTATCGTTGATAACGATTGTGCCCTTTCCGTATTTTCTGTCTGTGAACCGGGACAGGTGCGAGTTGATCTCCTCGCTTACACAATCGAAAACGGCACTCGTGTAGGCGTTCTTTATCCGGAGTTCCATATTCCGAAGTCGGGTTTGCAATTTTTCGACAGCGACGTGGAATCCCTCCGTAAACCGGTCGTGTTGCCGGATGGTCGCATAAGCCCTTTTTCGCAGGGTGGCATAGAATACCGGATTGCAGAACAGGGCCGGTAGTGACTGACTGCATCGGATAAAAACGTTATTCCGGTAAAATGTCCGGGCCTCGTCGTCTTCCGCCGGAATCAGTTCGTGCCGCCGGATTTCCTGTCCGGCAAGCAGGCGATAGCGTTGCAGGGCCGGAACGTCGGCGAAGAGATAGCCGCTGAAGATGGGATAGAGGTCGTTTGCTTCGGTAAAGCCTTGTTGCTGCCGATAGTCTGTTTCCCAGTGCAGGAAGCAGGTACAGAACAAGTCGGCAACAGACTGGGGCGTGGCTTGCTCCTTTCCGGCGATCAGGTCGAGGCCGAAGTCGAGCGCACACAGATATTCGGCCATCTCAACGGTGTGTTCGAAGGCGACGGGCTGTCCGTCGCGGGTCTCTATGGTAGTCATGGGTTGTCAGTTGAAAAATTTGTATTGTTTGAGTGCGACCGCCTTTTCCTCGGCGGTGCAACGGATATAGCGGCGGAAATTGGCCTCGGTCGTGTGGCCGGTTGCCGACATGATAAGTGCGGCGGGAATATCGTTCTTGAAAGCGTTTGTGGCAAATGAACGGCGTGCCGTGTGGGTCGTTACGAGGTCACATTTCTCGTAACAGCGTATCTGCCGTTCTCCGCCCAATACCTCTGTCAGATAGACTTTGGAGGTAATGCCTGCCTTACGGCATAGCTGTTTAAGCATCCGGTTCGTTGCCTGATTGCTTTGTGTCGGCGGCGGACAGTTGTCGTAACGGGCGAAGATGCTGCGCAGTTTCGGGCAGATCGGCACGGCGATCGTCCGGTTCGTTTTCTGGGTCGTGATGACGATGATTCCTTCGTCGAAACGGATGTGGTGCGGTTGCAGCCGTCCGATGTCGCTGAACCGCAGCCCGGTGTAACAGCCGACCAGAAAGGCGTCGCGCACCTCGGCCTGCGAGGGCGGCAATTCCAGATCATAAAGCCGTTGCAATTCATCTTCATTCAGGTAGATGGTTTCGACCGTTTCCTGAAAAACCTTGAATTCGCGGCGCTTGAAATCGGAGTTGAGCGTATAGTTGTTGTCGAACGCGTAACGCAGGAACGTGCGGATATTCTTCACGAACTTGCCGATTACATTCGGACGATAGCGGCCCCGGCTGTGGGTCGCCTCGTTCAGATATTTGACGAAATCGTTGTAGAAATCCAACGTCAGCGATTCCAGCGTCAGCCGGATGTGACGCGCCTCGGCATAACGGCGCAGAGCACTTTTGGTCGATAGGTAGCTGCGGATCGTGCCGGGTGTCAGGCGTGTGCCCGCGCCGTTGAGAATGGTTCCTTCCCGGCAGGCGTTGATGTAAAAGTCGATGTATTCGAATACGTCGCGGAATGTCCGGGCCTTGCTTGCCTCTTGTCCGAGTTCGCGTTGCAGTTCGTTGCGTACCTGATCCGCCGAGGCGCGGATGCCCTGCTGCTGAAACCGGGCGAGAACGGTCAGTACGGCGTTGGTGATCTTGTCGATTTCGGTGTTGATGTTGTCGAGCCGGACACGCAGGCGGGGATTGCCTTTCAGATCAGCATTCCGTTTCGAATCGACGATCGCACGGCCCTCCGTGCTATCCCAATGTTTCGGCTCGATTTTGAATGTTGGAGCAAGGGCATAGGACATACGCACGTGGTTGATGGTCATACGCATCCGGATCGGAGTGAGCGGCTGTGCCGGATTTTTCAGAGAGAAGCGGATCATCCGGCGGGTATAGAGGTCTTGTTTCTGACGCATGGTCATTCGGTTGAATGGTTTCTGCGTACTTTTTTCAAGGGTCGTTCCTTGCAGTTGCCGCGTCTTGTCGCAGTCCGGGTGATTTGCCCGGAATAGCTCCTGCGGTATGACGTCGGCGTCAGATGCCGACGTCAGGCATGTCAGGTCGTTGATGTTGTAAATGATTTCCGGTTTCTTCATAATGGCTTTTGTTTGGCACGTTGCTACACAAAAGCCGCACCTTTGCGTCTGCCACTTGACATTTGTCAGTCATCGAATATCCCTGAAAAAGTTCTCCAGCCCCGGACTGTCCGAAGCTGGAGAATCGTAAAAATTTTTCTAAAAATTTCTATGATATTTGACAAAATAAAATTTGTCAGGCATTTTGTCAGAAACCGGGTGTCGGAGTTTGACACAAAGGCGGTTTCTTCGGAGGTTTTGTTATATCGTAATAACGACTGGACGCTTGACCAGTTCATAATTCGCATCCGCAACAGCACCGTTCACAAAGGTTGTCCGGGATGTTTTATATACGCCGTATGCCTCGTGTATATGGCCGAACAGATGGTAGCGAGGGTTGATGATTTCTATTTGCTTCCGTAAATCTTCATTCCCCATATTTGCGCCGAATGCTGATTTATCAAGAATTCCGAACGGCGGACAATGCGAAATCAGTATGTCGGTCTGTTGAGGAATCCGGGCGATTTTCTCCGTATAAAGGTCTGCCCAGTGGATTTCGTAGGATAGAAAGAACGGGATTCCCCATATTTTCACACCCTCGATTTCTATACCTCTGTTGCATAGATAGTAGCAGTTATGCGGCATCCCTTCGATACTGGCTCCATCCAAGCAATCGTCATGATTGCCTGCGATGAAGATTTTGTACCGGTAATTCAATGCCCCGAACCATTCAATAAAATCGGCAATTTCTTCCTTCGTCCCGTTCCATGACAAGTCCCCTGCATGGATCAACACGTCGGCCTGCGGTAGGTTTTGCAACTCGTGATGTTTTCCATGCGTGTCGGATAGAAAGGCGATCGTCATCCTTGATAAGTGATATATTTGAGAGAATTGGTTTATTGATGATTTGTCGCGATAATCGGAACAGGTGTATTTTCTTATATTTCCATCTTGCAGAGGGGGAATCGTCGAAAGATGTTGTGAACATTATTCTTTTCAAGGATTATTCAGTCTTGGTTCGGAGTTATTATTAATGCCTCCCCTTTTAGATGTAGAATATTACAATATCTCATTCCTCGTGTTTTTGTTTTGACAATAAGTAACCATCCTTATAAAAATACAAACCACTGGAATAAAAGAATAGAGTACCATAATCACATGGCACTCTATTCATATGTGAGAGGAGCAAAACGGTTGCCAATTATGTTTCTTCATTAAAAAAGAGTTGATAGTAGTGCATGCCTGTGGCTTCATCAAACCCACGTTTAATACATTGTCTATCTCCGTGCACGTATATATGAAAGTTTTTATCAAGTTTAATAACACTTTTTAGCCCACGAGCCTGCTTCTTCACAGCAGATTCCGATATCGAGAAACTATCGGATAACTCTAAGTCCCTTTCTTTAAGATATTCAACCTTATAAGCATTAAAACTATCTATTACTTCTGGTTGAACAATTACTTCGTTTTCAAATTCCTCTATGTCAAAAGTATCCTTTTCCTTAAAATATTTAACAGATTTGTTTATCAAATCTGCTTGATCTGCTTGATCTGCTTCAAATTGACGAGGAAATTCTTTTGTTATAAAACTCTTATACAAAGAGATTGTATGCTGGGTATTATAATACTCATCTTTCCTTTGTTGTACTCGCAGAAAATCATCTACCCAAAAATGAGCCTCAGTACCTTTATTGATGTTATCCACTATTGATACTAAATATCCATTTTCATTGTCGATATTGAATATTAAGCATCCTTTGTCTAGTTTATTTATATTAATTCCCTGTTCGCTTTCAATTCCTATATCAGACGCTGTTGTATAGACTTTCAAAAATGTATCTTTATTTTCCGATTTGAACAATCCTACGGCATCAACAATAATTCCATTTACCTCCAGTTCTTTGAAATAAACTACATAAAACTCTCCTCCTTTAATATTAGGATGATTATTCTGTTCATATAAATGCTTGGCAAGTTTTATAGATTGTCCGTACAGACTATTTGGGGTCTTAAAAATTTCCGATACAAATGCGTAAACCTCATTTAAGGCAAGGTCTGTTTCGTGATAGAGACTATAGTACTCATTTGACTTAAACGGACTAATGAAATAAGAATAGAGAACACTCCTAATCTCGTCGTTTACTTTTAACAAGCCCTGAGATAAGAAAAGTGGTTCGTCTATTGATTTGTTGCCAACTCTATGTACGGCAATAGATTCTATTTTGTTCATTGTTTGTTTTTACTTTCTTTTTTAGAGACAATCAAATATAAGTCAGATGTTATTCCTAATATAACGAAAATGATGTGTACCAATACAGCGATTATTATGCATGTCAATCGCAATTCACGACACGGGTCTATTATAAATGCCGGGATTATAAAACATATCAACAAAACAACTGATTCCCAGAAGATAACATAGGACAGATCTATAACAATTCTATCAAAGAGAGAGTGCGTTTTATTTTTCCATAATTTTACACCAATGGAATGCTCTTTTGATGCATCAATGTTTTTATTGCCACTTGCTATAAAGATTGCCAATACAGATATCGAAAATCCTAACAATATGCCTATTACATTTAATATGTCTGATCGCGTTTCGGAGGCAAAGTTTGGTTTCTTTAAAATATCAATATTGTAAAAGACTATCACTCCAATAGCAATAGAGATTACAATAGATAGTAAATAACTCCATTTCCGAGTGGCAAAGAATTCATAAAATAATACAGCGACACGTCCCATTATACTAAAGCATTCGCCAGTTCTTCTAATTCTGTGTATATGTTATGGGTAATAACCTCTCCTGTTTCTGAATTAAGTTCTGCTTCTATTTCTGTCTTTTTGCCAAAAAATTCAGTATCAATCATCACATTATGTTTCTCTTCGTCTTCTCCGTATATACGTATTTTAGAAATTTTTGACTTCTTTTTCCCCTGCATCAATTGTAAAACATCCAATCCAAATCCTTTTAAGGACATATCTTTCTCCGCTTTTATTGTTAAGACCACATTGCTTTTGGCAGCCACTAATTTATTGGAAAAGTCTAACGCGTCTGACCCTACTAATGTTTTATCAAAATGAACCTCGGCAATTTTAGCACGTCCAAGATTATTTAGCATCTCAAAAAAATCATCGCCACATACAATTTTATAGTTTATTGAATATGATCGCTTCTCTTTCTTGCTTTGAACCCATAATTTATTATACCCATTCAAACAATCAACAAATTGGTTCATCGTTATTCCATTCCCATTTTTCTCAAAAATAACAAAAACATCAAATTCATTATCCCCTCGGTCTATTATTTTGATTAAAAAATGGTTCTTTTCAATATCTCCTTCTTGCTTTGTTCTAGTGTTGGGACGCTCCTCGCCGGTTCTACTATTTAGCAAATATGGGCAGAAATCTTGAGTTGCACTTTTCATTAGTCCTTTAATAACGATTGAATTATCGCCCTTAACATGAGGCATGCAACTATCTAAAAGGCATATTTTGGATTGTTTCAATTGATGTATCCTAATCAGTCTTTTTTTCTTTAATATAAATTGAAATAAGTCTTTAACCTCAACAAAAGGCATAATGTTATCCTCCTCTTTACGCCATATCTTTTTGGTTAATTCAAAATACTGAATTTGTCTCTTTTTTGTTGCCATAAACAAAGGGAGTAGTTAAGTATTATAATTACTTTAAAGATACATGTTTTTTATAACAAATGCAATATTTCCCCCAATTATCTCGCTCTATTTAAAACGAATAAATATTTTTTGCAATAATGGGATGCTGGAAAATTGTTGTTTCTATTTGTCCTAGTTATGAATAGTCAATCCCATTGTTGGTATTTGGAAGGAAAAGTAGGTTAAGTATGCGATATTAGTAAAGGGGCCATTATTGTTTCCAAATTATTGTTATGATATAATATGTTGTGACTGTATAGGAATTGGATCATTGATTAATAATTGGAGTTATAAGTGTTAGGAAAGGATTATAAATGTTATTAACCCTCTAATTTAGTGGGCGCTTCAGACCTCATCAAAACCGCGTTGTAGATATCTACAACGCGGTTTTGATTTTTATTTGTACGGTATTTGTACGGTGAGTGTCAATTTTTTCATCTATGTTCTGATTCTTAGAGTCAATAAACACATCAACTTCGAACTCTAATATTGTAAAACAGTGTCGATTTGATTCCGGATTATGGTATAGATTAAATATCCGTTAATAAATTGATTACCTAACGATTGTGTCTTATTTGAATGTAAATAAAATGTAATATTATAACAAAATATAATTTTCTAATAGAGGTCGTAATAATGCTAGTATATGACTGATTTGTAGTTTGACGATAAATATGTAGTGTGTTTTGATGTAAGTTGTTGATTTATAATTTACTCTGTTATTTTGATGGTAGATTCAATAATTCTTTTTAATGCATCAATAGCTTTTAATTTCATTTGCTCTATTGTTGTATATTTTTTTGCTATTGCCTGCTGGATTTGCAAATCAAAATCGCCATTATTATCAATGGGAATTGGGATTTGCAGATTTTCTAACATTTGAGGTTGTAATTTTGTATATTCATTTTTTTTACCTTCTATTACGCGTCCTTTTGTTTTCGCAAGCACTCTAAAATATGGCTGTGCAATAAATCGAATATAATCGATATTGATTAGATTCGTTTTGGGAATTAATAATGCTCTATCTCCGTTTATTGAAAATTTGCCAGATAAAATGAAAATGTAACCTCCATAACCATTCGTTGTCCATGTTAAGTAACGACCATTATAATCATATGTATTAATGAATGTTAATGGGGCGCGAGTTGATGCTGAATAAACAGGATAATTACCTGAGTTATTATGTCCGTATTTATGAGTATATTTGCTAATACCTCTTTGCGGCTTGAATATGTCTAATATATTGATTAATTTGTAATTATAATCATCATTATCAATGTCGACACTAATATTTTGTAGTTGATGTATATATTGCTTAATGCGATTTTGCAATGTTGTGTATTTATCATTTTTATCTGCTATATTAATTTGTGCAGATAAATCAATCTCTCCGGATGGCAAAATAGGAATAGGAATGGCAATATTACGCATATTTTCCAAAGATGCCCTATATGATCTTGAAAAACCTATCTTCTGACCTTCAATATTTAAAACAATATTAACATATCGCATATTTATTGTTGTGGAAACTGTTTGAAGAACGCCGCAATGGTCTGTTGGGATAAACGGATTATCTTCAGCGATATATCGACACTGCCAATTGCCATCAATACCCCATATCACAGAACTTGATGAAAAGGAAAGTTTATTTAATAAGTTAGAACCCCATCCGAATTCTTGATGGACATTGGCACTATATATTGGATATTTGCCTTTTTTACTATTAAATAATTCTCCTTTGGTTATCCGTTTTCCTATTTGTAGAGAGAAATAAATTGGGTCGCCAAGGTATATGTATTTATAATCCATTCTTAGTAAATGAGTTTAGAAGATTACTAACATCGTGTATTATACTGATGAATTCTTGCTCCGATATTGTTGTGGATTCTTCTAAAATACCTAATGTCATTTTTTCCTCATCAGACCAATCTCTATCCACCAGCCAATGAGAGTTGATAAAGCGAGCTAATGGGAAAACTTTGCATCGTTGAGAGTTAGATTCGAAATCAGAAGGACTTGCCATAAATTGCTTATACAATTTAGTCATTTCATACAAATCATTATTGGCAATCTCGAATCGTTTAGCATCTCTCGTTTCTCCAATTTCAGATACTAAATAGGTGAAAATGGGTGTTGTCTGATGCTCTCTGTCGCTTTTTTTTGATATAGATAGGATGTATGTGTTTTTTGGTGTTGCAAAGAATGTTCGGGTAGGAAGTGAAATAATGGCATTAAGAGTGCATGTTGTCAAAAGATGCTCTCGTAATTTATTATCTGCAGATCGAGATAATAATCCATCTGGAACAATAATAAATGCTCTACCACCTTGTTTTAGAGAATTAATGATCCATTCTAAAGCCAATCCTTCTAAACCGTTGCCAGATATGGGATATAAACATGACTTTCCATTTTCTTCAATTTCTTTCTTCATTGCGCTAACACCACTTGTTACATACGGTGGATTAGTCAATATCAGGTCAAATGTTTCCTTTTTATCAATGCCAAATGTCCCCAAATTCGTTTTGATCAAATGAAACACTTGGTTGAAAACAGATTCAGCAAATTCCTTTGTGTCAGATTTATGTTTTGCTATTAAATCAGACAAATAGATCAACATATTTGCTTTTGCAAGAATAATTGTGCGTTGATCGTCTTTTTCGTCTGAACCTTTATCGTAGCCCTCAAGTTTTAGTTTGGGTGTGATTTTCCCATTAATTGGCTCATATTGTTGTTTGAATTTGGGATATTCATTTAAAAACTCAAGGAGAAAACCTCCGACTCCACAAAATGGATCGCAAACTACTGCGTTATCTGGTAAAGATTCGGCTTGTGCCATCCTGACAATCGCTTTAACAACATTTCTTGGGGTGAAATATTGTCCTAATGATGATATGCCGGCGGATTGCCTTAAAAAACTCTCATATAATCTTGTTTTAAAACTCTTGTCTATGTTCTTAAAAGAACCGTATTCTTTATCATAATCAGCAAATTGCTGTAAAACGGTTTGGAATAATGTCGCTTGTGCTAAATTTGGCTGCCCTTCTTCATTTACGAAAATAGTTCCATTAATAACAGTTGTATTATCCAATGGACTTTTCGGGAACATTTCTCTAATTTTTGGGCGAACTAAAGCTGCATATTGTTTTAATGCGTCTTCTTTGTCTGCAGTGCTTGTATTGTAAATGTTATCAAAACTATAGTGATCTTTAAGTACTCCTAGGTCAGATAAAAACTTAAAAATAAAAATTTCGACTACATTATATAGACATTTTTCCGGCTCTTTGCCTGTGCTAATCCATATCTTTTGCCAAACACTATTTGCTAGAGTTTGGGGATTTAAAATGATTTCAGGGGCTATTTGTGCATTCGAATCCAGATTATCTGACTTTTTAAGTAGTTCCACTAGGGCCGCTTTACTCTCGGTGGACATGCATTGTTTATTCGTGATGTCAGCAACATTAAGAACAAAGTTAATACACTTTCCATCGGGATTTTTAATGTGTTGCTTGCTGGTAGAATGAAACCAATACGAGTTTACTCCATCACTTGCACAGATTACATTACATGATAATTTTTTTGCTAATGAATAATACCAATTAGAAATTGTTGCCAAAGCTTCTGTTTCATTGGCAAATTTCCCGGTGTTTTTATATTCTATTAAACAAACAACAGTGTTTTTGTCCTTAATTATCAGACCATCTGGTTTATTTTTGCTTAACCCTTTATAGTCATTTGGGGGTAGAATCCCTGCTTTTTTTAATTGTGCAACATTAGTCGCTCCGATTTTGATATAGTGATAACCTTCAACTAATTCAAAATCAAAACCACCTTGGTTTAATTCTTCACTTGCCTTTATGTTGTACTTGTACATAAGATAATAACAATTTACCTAAATTACAAATATACTTAAATTTTTCTTAGAAAAACGTTATTCTGAAATATTCACTATCTTTGCCCCTGCGAACAACATTATATTTAACCGTTTTCACAAAGGGTTATAGGGTGCATCATGCTCAAAAGGTATGCGCAGAGCTGTTGGGGTTTAGCGACCCGTGAACAGCACACTTTATAACCTGAAATATGGGGATAATGTTGTTCGCAGCTGCGCATATTTTTATTTTATGCGAACAACATTATCCGTCCGTACCCCGGTACAGACACGCCGCAAGGCCAGCCGCAGGCGGTTCCCGCCGTGCAACCTCTCGATTCGTTTCCATTTCCACCCGCCGGATTAGCAAGTAACTGCTAACCAAACCGTTATTCTCTTTGTTGTGCCCAGCGCACGATAAGGACAGCCCTCACTATGTCTAAATTCTAACAATCAACCAAATGGAAACGAATCAAAACCCTGTGCAAGAACAATCTGCACAACGCATAACCCCCGAAACCACCCAAGCCGAACAACAGCCCGTACCCTCTCCGGAACAGCCGACGGGGCAACTTGCTCCAAAGCCAGAACCGCAACCCGAACAACCAACGGAAAAACTCTACAATCCTGCCGAAGCCGCCCGGATCGTTCAATGCCTGACAGAAGATTATTTCAACCCCGAATATATCCTGCTTTTCGGAAAATTGGTCGGCGGCACACACCATAGCGACGCCATGGCCTATGACTTGCTGATGGTCGTGCGGGAAACGCCCGAATACGACTGGATTCAGGCGAAACGCATCCTGCGTTACAAAGTGCCGTACAGCAGGCGCGAGATCACCTATATCAACCTCTACATTATGCCTTTGAGCTATGTCGAGTCGAATAAAACACCATTCCTCTACTTTGCCCATTCCGAGGGCGAATTGCTCTATTGCAGCGACCACTGCCATTTCCGCCGCCCGAAACACCCGATCAACTTTGCCGCAGCCTATGCGGACGCCAAATTTCATTTCGATACTTTCCGGATGCTGGGCAACGAATTGATCGAACAGGCGCAGGACGCCTTCAGCGAAAGCCGCAATATGCGTCTGGCGGCTTTGTTCATGGCGCAGGCTGCGGTCTACTTTTATCACACTCTCTATTATGTTTATCACGGGCTGGAGTTCGATATTCACGATCCGGTCGTGATGCACGAACGGATGCGGACGCTCTCGACGCAGCTGATGCTGGTTTTAGACGATAACCATATCGAAAATATCTTCACGCTGCCGCGCCTGAAGAGTTTTCTGGTAAAAGCACGCTACGACATTGGTTTCGATGTTGCGCCGCAGGAATTGGAAATGCACCTGCAACGCGTCGAAAAAATGGGGCATATCATCGAAAACTACTGCGGCTTGCGGCTGGAGCTTTATAAAGAGTTGAGCGAACGGCAATAAGCGGCCAATCATTCGAACGAACAGGGGTTTGCGGGATCACTGACAATCCCGCAAGCCCCTGTTTCGTTTACGAAAACATAACCTTGCCGATAGACACACGGCAATTCCTGCGTTCTGCTATCGGGCACATGCAGCTACCGTTTGGAAAGTTTGATTGGAACAGTTCGTGCGGCGGATTTCCTTCAACTATCAGACATCCGTAAAGAGGTTGAGCTGGTGCAGCATCGTGAAGGCGAAGGAGGCGCCGATGATGATGCACAATACCACCAGCAGTGCGTTCAGTACCCGGGGCGAAGGCTTTGTCGGCCGGCCCTCGTTACTGCGGATATATTCGCGGAAGAAGATGTAGAGTGCCGGCACGATGCTGCATGCCAGGAGGTAGTCCTCGGGGATGCCGAAGAAGTAGACCTTCGAGAGCCCGATCAGCGCCCAGTGGCAGAGGAACATGGCCAGCACGATGTTGATCCGCTCCGAAAAGGCCAGCATCAGCCCGATGGTGAATACGGCGACCGAACACGGCATCACGGGCGTGGTGACCATCGGGAACGTACGCCCCAGCGCCAGCGAAAAGAGCGGGTAGACGAGCGGCATGGCGAACAGCAGCAGCGCGAAGCCTGTATGGTTGTGCGTGCGTTGGAGCGAAGCGTGTTTCACGACCAGGTCGTATACCCAGATGCACCCCATGATCGCCCAGAAGAGCGCCAGCATGTCGTTGTGCTCGCGTTGTTCGCCGTATAAGAGGTAATAGACACCAGCGATCCAGAAATTGAGCAGCGCCATAAAGGTCTTCATGGCGATACGTACCCCGGGCGTCGGGCGCAGGTAGAGCAGCAGCGTCAGTGTGGCCGCAACCAGCGTCAGTAGGAGCTGTACGGGCCATGTCGCGGCGTTATAGGAGGCGATGGTGTTCCAGAAGATTTCCATGGATCGTTATTTGTCGGTATGCTTGCGGCGCCGCGTGAGCGAGAATGCCTGGTGGTTGAATACGAAGATGGGCAGCGTAGCCCCCGCTGCCAGCAGTGCGATCACGCTCAGCGATACGGTTGCGTTGAGGAAGAATTGCTGCATGTATTGCAACCCCTCCCCCGGGTCGTTGAGCGATTGCAGGAACATGATGAGCGAAAAGACGGTCTTGTAGGCATAGATGCCGGGAACCATCGGCAGCAGGGCGGGGATGTAGAGGGCCGTCATCGGGCAGCGGATGCCGCGCCCCAGCCACAGGCTGCCGAACCCGATGCTGATCGAGGCGAACAGCGAGGCCGTGGCGATGTCGACCGAAAAGTAGTGCATCAAGCAGAACCGCAGGGCGTGCCCCATGGCCGCCAGCAGGGCGATACGGGGAAAAGCCCGCATCGGCGGGTCGGAAACGGCGCCGAAACCGATGGCCGCGATGGCCGCAAAGAGCCCGTCGAGAAGGATGTCCGCAGCGATCATAGCAAACCGTCCTTAACCATTAACAATGTCGCCGACAGGCCGATGGCGATGCAGATGATAAGCAGCAGGGCGTTGATCAGGCGGCTGCACCCGATCAGGATGTGCCCCTCGACGATGTCGATCACGCCATTGATGAGCGGTACCCCCGGTACGAGGAACAGGACGCTCGTCGCGAGCGCCGTTTCCGCCGAACAGTCGAACCTCAGGGCTGCCGAGGCGCACAGCGACGCCATGAACGCCGAGATGATGAAGATCAGGAAGTGGTTCACGCCGTGTGCCTGCATACGCTGTTTGGCGGCGAAACCCACGAGCGTCGAGGTGAAGACGATGCCCATGGCGATCCAGTCGCCCCCGAACAGCCGGCAGAACGAGGCGTTGGCCAGCCCCACGGTCAGCAGGACGAAGATTGGGTCTATGCGCGGTTTTGCAGTCAGTTCGTCGTAGCGACGCCGGATTTCGGAGAGCGGAAGCCTTTCGTCCAGCGCATCCCAGCTCAGGGCGCTCAGGTCGGAGTTGCGCTCGAAGCTGATCGGCAGTGCCGGGATCTTCACTACGCGGGTGATGGCCTCGCCGCTCTCTTCGTCGTGGGCGGTGATGATCGTGCTTTTCTGGAAGCTCGACAACTGGAGGTCGACCCCCTGCGAGGCTCCGATACGCTGCGAGTTGCGGATCACGCGCGAGGTGTGCACGCCCGATCCGAGCAGGTAAGTCGCATATTCCGCAATGAAGTCGAGGATTTCCGTCAGCTCTTGTCTGGTCTTCATAACGAGGGCAAAAATAGTCCATTTCGGGCAAACCGCCATTGTTGGGGCCGAAAAAATTACACCGTGATGCCCGTATGGTCGCCGTGCCGGGTTTCCCGGGTGTCGGGTAGCCTGCCCGGAGCGCCCTTGAAATACCTACGGCCTGCGCTGAAACAGCTCCGTGATGTCTTGCATGGTGCCGTCCGCTCCGACCCTGTAAAGGCGCTGGTTGGTCGTCGGCGACGTCAGCGGCCCCAGCTCCTCGACCCAGCCTCCCAGCTTGATGTAGTCGAACGACTGCGGCCGCACTCCCTCCGGCAGCCGGGCGCGTCCCGAATACCAGCCTGTGTGCAGCATCGGGAATTTCCGCCGCACGACGTCGGCCAGCGCGGCGATCTCGTGCGGTGCGGCGTCCCCGCCCATGAAACAGACGCAGGTCACCGAGCGCCCGTAGCGGGCGAGTATCCCGCACAGCTCCGCCTCGTCAAGCACCCGCCCCATGTCGGCCTGCAAGTGTGGGCTGTGGCACCCGCGGCAGCGGTTGGGGCAGTTGGTGATGTTGATCGCCAGCGTCGTTTCGCAGGGTATTTCCGCGAATACGATGTCGAAATTATGGTATCTGACCATCGTCCGTTTACTCCGCTTTGGCGTAATAGCGGTGTGCGGCCTCCTTCTGGCGCGCGGCCGAGAAGTTCGACACCCGTTTCATGTAGCCGATCACGCGCGTCAGGTAGTCCAGGTTGTCGCCGTGGCACTCGGGGCACTCCTTCAGGTAGCGCTTGTCGATGTGCCCGCACTCGTTGCATACCGTGTTGGGGATGTTGAACGTGAAATAGTTGCATCCCTCGGCGGCCGCTACGCGCAGCAGGTGGCGGTACTGCTCCTTCGAAAGGTGGTCTTCGAGGTTCATGTGCAACGCCGAACCGCCCGTGAGGTGGTCGATATAACGGCGGCCGTGGAGCCTGAACTTGTCGATCACGTTCAGCGATTCGTCCTCGACGACATAGAAATAGGAGTTGTAACAGTCGCGCGGTACGACGTAGCCGTCCTCGCGATCCCATTTGGCGTGTTTCACGCCCACGTTCTCGGCCGGGATCATCTCGCAGTTGAACATGAGCTCCTTCGAACGGTACTTCTTGTTGTAGCGTTCGATCAGCCCCAGTACGCCCTGTACGAAACCGACGTAGTCGTCGTTGTCGTTGATCGGGATGCCCAGGAACTCGGCCGCCTCGACCAGCCCGTTGACGCCGATCGTGAGGTACTGGCGCGCGAGGTTGATATAGCCCGCGTCGAACAGGGGCAGCATCCCCTTGGCCTGCAAATCCTTGAGGTTCTCGTTGTAGGCTGTCTGCACTTTGTGCACCAGGTCGACGATCTCTTCGAGGTAGGTCAGGTAGTGCATGCCGTTCTTCACGGCATACTGGATGCAGCGGTTGAGATTGATCGTCAGCACGCTCTTCGAACCGGTCGATACGCCGCCGGCGCCGAGCGTGTAGCTGAACCCGTTGTCCTGTATCTCGTTGCGCAGGCGGCAGCACGACGACAGCGAGTCGGCGTTGTCGCTGATGTAGGTGAAGAACGAGTGCCCCTCGGAGTACATCTGCGCCGTGATGTCGCCCCATTCCTTGTCCATCACGTCGCCGTCCCTGGTCAGCAGGGCCATCGTCTCGACCGGGAAGGTCAGCACGGTCTTCGTGCGCTCGCGGTTGAACCACGTCATGAAACGCTTTTGCAGCCACGACAGCGATTCCCAGTGCGGCTTCGTCCCGTCGGGGAATACGAATTCGCCGAACAGGCTTTCGAAATAGTAGCGGTCGTAATAGGCCACGTTCCAGAACACGGCCTGGAAGTTACGCGCCCCCGTGGGCTGGTTGATCGAGTAGACGATCTGTTCGAAACAGTCCGTAATCATCTTGTCGATCGTCCGGTGCTTTTTCGAGAGGTCGACCACCTCGTCCGCCCGCTTGTAGTAATCTTCTCCGTACTCCTGTTCGATGAAATAGTTCATATACATCAGGAACTCCGGCGTGGCGCAGGCGCCCGAGAGCATCGACGATACGATGAAGACCATGTTGACGAAGCCGCCGCAGAACGACTTGAGATTGGTCGGGCGTGTCGAGTTGCCGCCCACCGAGAGCGTGCCGTTCAGCAGCCACGGGTACATCGTGATCGAAGCGCAGTAGTTGGCCATCGACGTTTCGTCGTTCTTGTAGATGAAGTGGTCTTTCAGCAGGCGGAGGTATTTGTCCGAGAGTTCCTTGCCGTACATCTCCTTGATGCGGTCGGTCAGCAGCCGGCGGTTGAGCCGGATGAAGTTCTGTTTGGGCAGTTCGCCGATCAGCGTGGCGATGTTCTTGTTCTCGACGTTGGCGTTGGCATCGTATTTCGAACCCGTCGCGGGGTTCGAGGCATCGCAGTAGTTGATCAGGAATTCGAGTTTTTCGCGGTCTTCGCGATCCTCGGTGTGCTTCTGGCGGTAGAGCATGTAGCTCTTGGCCACGGCGAAATAGCGTTCGGCCATGAGCGCCACCTCGACCTGGTTCTGTATCTCCTCGACATTCATGCCGTCGGAGATATGTACGCGGCTGAGTACCGACGTGAGGTCGTCGTCGGTGGCGTATCCGCCTACCGAAAGGAATGCCTTGCTGATCGCGCGTTTGATCTTCTCGAGCGAAAAGGGGGCGCGCTTGCCGTCGCGCTTGACGATGTAAATTTCCGAAATGCCCATAATGTATCTGTATTTGTTTGTAAGTCTTGCCGTACGGAGGCGGCATCTCCGCCTGCGTAATACGCAGGACAGCCATGTCCTTACCCCTGAATTGTCCGGTGTAAATATCTGTTCCGGGCACCGCCCTAAATCCCGAAGGCGGATGTCGCAGCTCGCAAGGCAGGTCTTCTGGCTCGCCCCATCCGCACGCCTTCCCGTCCCGGGGGACAGTGGCTCAAGAGAGTGCGGAACGCAATCGAGGCTTACAGCTACGGGAATAGCCCCTGATTCTCACAGGAGTTCCCTTTTGATCCCGTGCCGGCAGCCGCCGGCGGGGAACCTTGCTCCGGAACAAATGTAGACATACTTTCCCGGATCGCAAATATGCGTGCGGGCAATTAATGAACAAATTGTAAACAAAAAATGCAGGGACATTCCGGCCCTGCATTTCCTTTTCCGGGACGCCCGTCCGCAACCCGGTGAGCGTCAAACCTCCTGCCTGTCCGCGCCCGTTCGCTCCCCGCTTTATTTGCGCATCGAGAGCGAAATCCGCCCGCGGGCGGTGTCGATCCCGGTGACCCGCACCTCGACCTGCTGTCCCAGGTGCACGACCTCCGCCGGCGAGGCGACGTAGCGGTCGGCCATCTGCGAAATGTGCACCAGCCCGTCCTGCTTGATCCCGATGTCGACGAAAGCCCCGAAGGCCGTGATGTTGGTGACGATGCCCGGCAGCGTCATCCCTTCGCGCAGGTCGCCGATCGTACGTACGTTCGGGTCGAACGAGAAGGCCTGCAGCTGTTCGCGCGGGTCGAGGCCGCACTTGTCCAGCGCTTCGACGATGTCCGTCACGGTCGGAATCCCGACCTGTCCGTCCACGTATCTCTCGGGTTTGATGCCCCTGCGCAGCTCCTTGTCGGCGAGCAGCCTGTCGACCGTCACGCCCGCGTCGGCGGCCATCCGCTCGGCTATGTGGTACGATTCGGGATGCACGGCGCTGTTGTCCAGCGGATTCTGCCCGCCGACGATGCGCAGGAAACCCGCGGCCAGTTCGTAGGCCTTGGCGCCCAGCCTCGGCACCCTGAGCAATTCTTTGCGGCTCTTGAAATCGCCGTTCGCGGCGCGGTACGCCACGATGTTCTCCGCCAGCGCCGGCCCCAGTCCGGAAATATAGGTGAGGATGTGTTTCGAGGCGGTGTTGATGTTCACCCCGACCCTGTTCACGCAGCTTTCGACCACCGTATTGAGTCTGGCCTTGAGTTTTCCCTGGTCGACGCTGTGCTGGTATTGCCCGACGCCGATCGACTTGGGGTCGATCTTCACCAGCTCCGAGAGCGGGTCGATCAGCCTCCGGCCGATGCTCACCGAGCCGCGCACCGTCACGTCGTAATCGGGAAACTCCTCGCGCGCCGCGGCCGACGCCGAGTAGACCGATGCGCCGTCCTCGCTGACCATGAATATCTCCACGGCTCCGTCCAGTCCCAGGCCGCGCACCAACTGCTCGGTTTCGCGCCCCGCCGTACCGTCGCCGATTGCGAAGGCCTCGGCCTTGTATTTCCCCGCCAGCGCCCGCAGCGTTTCCGCCGCTTCGGCATAGCGGCCCTGCGGCGGGTGCGGGTAGATGGTCGTATTGTGCACGAGGTTGCCCTGTGAGTCCAGGACGACGACTTTGCAGCCCGTGCGGAATCCGGGGTCGATGGCAATCACGCGCTTCTGCCCCAGCGGCGCCGAAAGGAGCAGCTGCCGCAGGTTTTCGGCGAATACCCCGATCGCCTCGTCGTCGGCCTTCTCTTTGGCGGCCGCGAGCAGCTCGGTCTCTATCGACGGTCGGATGAGCCGCTTGAGCGAGTCGGCTACGGCGGCCTCCATATATGTGCGCGTTGCCGATCCGGGACGTATGAACCGGCGGCAGAGCGCTTCGGTGATGCGCTCCGTGTCGGCATCGATCGAGATGCGCAGGATCCCCTCGTCTTCGCCGCGACGCATGGCCAGGAACCGGTGCGACGAGATGCTGCGCAGCGGCGACGCGGCGTCGAAGTAGTCCGAATACTTCGCCCCCTCGGCCTCCTTGCCCTTCACGAGCTTCGAGTGCACCGCCCCTTCGCGTCCCATCGTGCGCCGCACGGTGTTGCGGGCCTGTTCGTCCTCGGATATCCTCTCGGCGATGATGTCGCAGGCTCCTGCAATGGCCTCTTCGGGGGTCGCTACCTCGGCCGTGACGAAGCGTTGCGCCTGACGCAGAAGGTCGTGTGCCCGTTGTGCCATGACGATGTCGGCCAGCGGTTCCAGCCCCCGTTCGCGGGCCGCCGTGGCGCGTGTGCGGCGCTTGGGTTTGTAGGGCAGATAGATGTCCTCCAGCTCCACTGCGTCCCAGCACTCTTCGATCCGTTTGCGGAGCTCCCCGGTCAGTTTGCCCTGCCCCTCGATGGTTGCCAGGACGGTCTGCCTGCGGGCTTCCAGTTCGGTGAGCCTGTCCAGTTGTTCCTTGATCGCCCCGACCTGCAATTCGTCGAGCGAGCCGGTCGCTTCCTTGCGGTAGCGGCTGATGAAGGGGATCGTGGCGCCTTCGCGCAGCAGGCGTACCGTGCCCTGCACCTGCGGGAGGCTGATCCCGAGTCTTTGTGCTATGATTCGTTCCGTCATTCTGGTCGTGTTGGGTTGCAAAGATAGGAAATTGTCGCTGAACCCCCGCATAAAAAAGGCACGCCGTGAAAAGCGTGCCTGTTGCGTGTGCGTCGTGTACGCACTGCGTCCCCGTTGCGAGCCTGTGGGGTCAGTATCCGAACTTCGCCGCCGCCAGCCGCATGTGGCCGATGATGTCGACGCCGAACGGGCAGTTCCGTTCGCAGCGGCCGCAGGCGATGCACTCCGAGGCTTGGTGCGGCAGGAGCCTGTAATGTTCGCGTACCGTCTCCGGTATCTCGTGCTGTGCCAGGGTCAGGTTGTAGTATTTGTTCACACCGGCGATGTCGATCCCCACCGAACACGGGGCGCAGTGCCCGCAGTACATGCAGTGCCCTTCCCACGAGAATTTGTCCAGCCCGGCCAGCGCCCCCGTGTAGTCGCGTTCCGCGGCCGTGGCCGAACACCAGGCCAGTGCCGCTTCGATCTCGGCGCGGCTGCGGCAGCCGGCCATTACGGCCGCTACGCCGGGGCGCGTCAGGGCGTATTCGAGGCATTGTACCGGGGTCATCGGGCGTCCGAAGGGCGAGTTGGCGTCGCTCAGCAGGTCGCCTCCGCCGTAGGCCTTCATCACGTCGATGGCGATCCCTTCGCGTTCGCAGAATTCGTAGAGCAGTTGCCGTTCGGGGTCGATGTTGTGCAGCTCCCGCGCGTAACTCTCGTCCGCCCAGAGCGTATCCACGTCGTCGCTCGGCGGCAGCAGGTCGTAACAGGGGTTCACCGAGAACATCAGCACGTCGATGAGCCCCGTCCGGGCCGCCATGTGCGCGACCACGGGGTTGTGGCTGCTCAGGCCGATGTGGCGGATGCGCCCTTCCGACCTGAGCCGTTGCGCCAGGCGCATGATCGGGCCGTCGAGCACCTCGCGCAGGTCGGCCTCGGCGTCCACGTAGTGGATCATCCCGATCTCCACATAGTCCGTTCCCAGCCGTGCGAGCATGTCTTCGAACGCCGCCAGCGATTTCTCCGGATCGCGCGTGCGCAGGTATTGCCCCTCTTCCCATACCGAGCAGAGGTGCCCCTGTATGACGAACTTCTCGCGCCTGCCCGCCAGCGCTGCGCCGATGTTACTGCGCAGCGTGGGGTTCGAGGCGTAAAGGTCGAGGAAGTTGATGCCGTTGCGGATGGCGAAATCGAAATCGGCCCGTACCTCTTCGGCCGTCTTGTCCGTGAATCCCTCGCAACCCAGCGCAATGGCGCCGACCTTCAGTCCTGTGCGCCCCAGTATGCGGTACTCCATCCTATTCCAGTTCCACGAGTTCGTATTGCTGCGAGCCCAGCCCGATCGCTTCGCCGTGTTCCAGCGTGTGGATGCCGTGGCGCGACTCCATGCGTTCGATCAGGTGCACCTTGCCCGGGTCGGGCGATGCGTAAACCAGGTCGACGCACGCCTTGTCCTGCGCCACCGGATCGGTCGAGGCCAGGATGCCGATGTCTCCCATCTTCGGGTCTTCGGGATGCGCGTCGCAGTCGCAGTCCACCGACAGGTTGTTCATCACGTTGATGTAGAGTATCTTTTCCCCGCAGTGGTCTGCCACCGACTTGGCCGCCTCGGCCATCGACTCCAGAAAATCGTCCTGCGCGGGCAGGTTGCCCCACATCTGGGCGGCATTCTTGGTCTTCCCGGCCGAATGTATCCACGCCTTGCCCGCCGACGAGGCGATGCCGATCGAGATGTTCTTCACCGCACCGCCGAAGCCGCCCATGGCGTGCCCCTTGAAGTGCGAGAGCACCACCGTGAAGTCATAGGCGGGGTAGTGCGACCCCACGAAGTTCTCCCTGAGGTGCCTGCCACCCTTCACGGGCAGGCTTACCTCGCCTTCGGCATCCATGATGTCCACCGGGGCGATGGCCGTGAAGCCGTGGTCGGCGGCGGCCTTCAGGTGGTTTTCCGTGCTGGCGCGTCCGCCGCCGTAGGCGGTATTGCATTCGACGATCGTGCCGTCCACCTTCTGCACCAGCTCCTTGATAAGCTCCGGCTTGAGGAAGTTGTGCCCGCCGGGTTCCCCCGTCGAGAGTTTCACGGCCACCTTGCCCGTCGCCGGACGCTCCAGCGCCTCGTACAGGCGCACCATATTCTCCGGCGTGATGTCCCGCACGAAATAGACCTTGGGTGCCTCGGGCGCTTCTCCGCCGCCCTGTGCCGATCCGCAGGCCGGGGCCGTGAAAGGCAGGATCGACAGTAACGAAACCATATACATTTTTGTCATGTCTTGGGATTGTTAATTACGTAATAGGTACCTGAGCACCGCGTATCCTGCAAATACCTGTGCCAGCATACCGGGGAGCCCGATGCGGATGTCCTGCAGGGCGGCGGCCGCCGAGCCCGTCCAGGCCCATTCGCCCAGCGAGCCGAACAACTGGTAGAAGAGGACGACGCCCGCCAGCAGGGGCAGCGTCACACGCCCTGCCCGCCATGCAGCGAGGCTTGCGGCGACGGCCAGCAGCACCGATTTGAGCAGGATCACGGGCAGCATCGCCGCTGCGGGCATGCCGAACAGCGCCGAGTTCACCGCCGGCGAGAGCACGGCGGTCAGCAGGCCCACCCGCCAGCCGTATTTGTAGGCGCCGACCAGCGTGAAGAAATAGATCGGCAGCCACCGCAGGCCGCCCTGCGGCACGAGGTGGCAGATTTGGGGCAGGACGATGTTGCCTGCCACGAAGAGCGCCGCCGCGAGGTAGGTCTTCGCCTCGCGGTAGCCCGTCGAATAGAGTTTTACAGCCGTTGTTTCCATATTGTCGTTATTGGTTATGTCAAAAATAGTGTTTTCCGCCCGTATTTAAAAATCCAGGCGTATGCCGCCGATGAAGGTTGCCCGCGGCATGGGGTATCCGGCGTTTATCTCGTAGCGCTGCGCCAGCAGGTTTTCGCCCCGGGCGAACAGCGTGAGGCAGCGGCTCACGCGCAGCGACGCCCGCAGGTTCCACAGCACGAAATCCTCGGTGTTCTCCGTGCCCCGGCCGTTGGCTTTTACCGAAGTGTAGAGCCCCGCGACGTACTGTACGCCCGTGCTCACCGACCAGCGGCCCCGGGCGAACCCGGCCTCGGCGTAGAGCTTGTGCTCCGGTGCGGCGATCACGGGGTTCTCCATGTGCAGGTAGCTGTAATTGGCGGCGACCGACCAGGCCTCCGAAATGCGGTAGGCGGCCTGTGCCTCGACGCCGGCGTTGTCGATCTTCCCGGTGTTCATGTTCAGCGGCGTCGTCCCCTCGCGCGGCACGGCGACGATCAGGTTTTCGCCGTCTATGTAGAAGAGGTTGATGCCGTAGGTGAGCCGCCCGCCGAGCAGCCGCTGCGAATAGGCTATTTCGTAGTTCCACATCCGCTCGGGTTTCAGGTCGGGGTTCTGCGGCGGGAACATATACATCTCGCGGATGGTGGGGTAGCGGAAACCCTTCGAGGCCGAAGCCTTCAGCTCGATGGCGTGCGGCAGGTGGAACGAAAGCCCCGCCTGCGGGATCCACTCCGTCCCGATGTGCGAATGGTGGTCGACGCGCAGCCCGGCGTCGAAGGTCAGCCAGCTCCCGATGTCCTGCCGGAAATCGACGTAGCCGGCCACCTCGTCCTGCGACTTGTCGGCGATGTCGGAGCGCTCGCCCTTGCGGTCGCCCTCGACGTATCTGTTCCACGCCTCGCCTCCGAAGCGGTAGTAGTCCGCGCCGACGGTCAGCCGGTTGCCCCTGAAAAGCCGGGCGCTCTGGTACCACGATACGCCCATCATGTCGTCCCGTGAGTTGAAGCGGTAATCTTTCGGATTGTTCGTGTCGTTGGGGTCGACCGTGTAGCCGTCGTTGATCCGGTGGCGGCCCCAGTTGTAGAAGAGGCTCAGGGCCCCGGAAGTCCGGCCGTAGTTGTTCTCCACGGAGAGCGAAGTCATGCCGCGTGTGATGCGTTGGTCGGCATCGGCCATCGGGTTGGTCACCGCCCCGGGCTGCGAGGCGTTGAAGTGCGTCACATTGACGTCGGCCCGCACGTTCCACGCCTGCGAAATCTCATAGCCCAGTTTGGCATAACCGCCGTACTGCTCGAATCCCATGTCGGCGCGGTGCCCGTCGGTGCGGTTGTACGAGCCGCTGACCACCGACGTGAAACGTCCCTTGCGGATGCGGTTCGTCGCTTCCGTCTGCAATGTGTTATAGGAGCCGTAGCCGATGTCGGCATGGGTCTTCACGCCGTCCTCGCGCATCCCGCGGGTGACGATGTTCACCACGCCGCCCATCGCGTTCGAACCGTAGAGCACCGATGCCGGGCCGCGCAGCACTTCGACCCGTTCGGCCATCAGCGACTGGTAGGCATCGGCGATCGGGTGCCCCATCAGCCCCATGTACTGCGGGTGCCCGTCGATGAGCACCATCAGCCGCCCCGAGCCTCCGCTCAGCCCGCGCAGGGAGATGCCTCCCGCGGCGCCGTCCGACACGCCGTAGCCCATGATCCCGCGTGCGGTGGTAAACAGCCCCGGCACCTGCTCGGTCAGGGTCGGCAGCAGTGAAGGCTGCAAGCTTTGTTCGATCTTCTCCCGGCCGACCACCGACACGGTCATCGGCAGGTGGCGGATGTCCGACGCATAGCGCGCCCCCGTCACGACGACCGAGTCGATCTTCACGTTTTGCTCCGCCGGGGCTTCCGCCTGCGGCGTCACGGCGTGTACTGCGAGTGACAGCCCCGTGCAGAGCGCCAGCAAACCCAATTTTTTCATTAACCTATCCATGTTGTTCCTTCATTTTCTGCATGAACCCTTCGATCAACGGCAGGCACTCGGCGGCCGTCTCCGCCCCGGCGCAAAGCTGTTCCACGGGGCAGGTGCCCGTCCCGGCGCGGTTCATGATGCCGGGCACCACGACCGTGTATTCCACCGCGATGCCGGCTCCGGCGAGTAGCTCTAACGCCGGGCGGCTCACCACGTCGGCGAAAAGCCCCTCCACGCCGCCCAGCACCATCAGCGCCGCGGCGCCTTTGCCGACGACCTTGTCTGCGATGAAAGCGCCCCGCAGCAGTTGCGGCTCTTCGCGCAGCAGCCGGAAGAGGTCGGCCACGCCCCGTTCGCGGAATATCCGCATCGAATCCCCGTTGCGGATTACGCACGAGCATTTTTCTGCGAATAACAATTCGATAGCCTGTGTTTTTTGTTCTTTTGTCATGTTCGTTCTTGTCGCAAGTCCCTTCGCTCCCCGCCTTTCGGGGAAACGGCCGTTTCCATGATGCAAAGATAATACGTCCTGACCTACTATCAGTTACCCCGATTACGGTTCATGCTACCATTTTTACCGGATGCCCGCCGCGTCCGCACCTGCGCGATGCGACTCCGGGTGTGCCGGGTGTTGCATGGGCGCCTGCATTTCGGGTCGGCCGTGCCTGCCCGAGTCCGGGGTGTCCCGAAGATTGGTGTCTCCGGAGTGTCCTGCGTCGCCTGGAAAGTTGAGGTCCTCGGGCCATCCGGGATGCTCGGAGGGGTCAGTGCACCCGGGTTGTCCGGAAAGAGGGCTGTATCCGGCGGCCTCCGTTCGGCTCCGTCCTGCTCTCGTGTCCTGGCTTTCCCCGCATCCCGGTTTTCCCCGCGTCCCGGTTTCCTCGGTTTACCGTTTCCTTGTCCGGCGGCCGTCGCCGGATTCCCGGCTGCCGGATCGGCGGATGTATCGTTTTGTTTCGATTTATTTCGATGCGAAATTCGAAAAAAAGACGGAAACTGCGGAATCCGTGCTTCGATCCGGCCTGAAACCGGTGCTGAATCGCCTCGTTTATGCCGGTTTCGGCCTTCCCGAATCTATATAACATTCTGTACGGTGTATTTATAAAATAATTATTATCAATAAGATACGAAATTTTAATTTCTATATTATCGGTCGTTGCTCTTTACCTGCCCCTTTAAAATGGATACTTTTGTTGCTGCGCAGTGTTCCCGACTTGCGATTTGTAATTTTTTTAAAAATTCCTAATCCATAATATCACAAACTAAACCTGCTAATCTATGAAGAAAACATTTTTACACTTGTTGCTTCTGATGGGTTGTGCCTGCTGTTTTCCGTCCTGTGTCGAGGATAAAGCGGAAGATGCGGCAGCCAGACTCACCGTGAGTAAAGTCAGCGTGGAGGTCATCCGAACCGGTACGCTGAGTACGGGGTCGAAAGCGACGCTGGATGTGCTGGCCAACCGGGGGTATGCCATTACCTCCGATGCGGATTGGCTTTCGGTCGACAAACCTACCGGGAAAGGCCGTGTGTCGGTCGTCCTTGATGTCAAGCCCAACGAGACGGAAGCTATCCGTGTGGGGCACCTCGCCGTCGTGAGCGGCGGGCTTTCCGAAACCGTAACCGTGACCCAGACGCTTGCCCCCGATACCGACGATGGGCTGGAAATCGACCATGTTTATCTCGACGACGACCTTTCGTGGTGCGAGCAGTTCGGCGGCCAGGATCAGGTGCAGTTCCCCGACCAGGGCTCCACGCAGGCCGTGCGCAACCATGCTGCGGCCAAGCTCAAATTTACGCAGATGGGGTACAGCGAGTACAATTACGGCGGCAATGCCTTCTACATGGCCAAGCACTACTTCAAGATGGGTAAGAACAACCAGCAGAACGGCCTTGCCATCGACATGGGCAAATATATCGAGAAAGGCAAGTCGTCCACGATTACCCTGACGTTCGACGCGGCTCCGGTCGTTTCGATTGACGGTACGGGCAGCGGCATGACACTGCGCGGTATCGACGACACGGCGGTGACCGTCGAGGTTTACGAAGGCCCCGGAACGGTCGACAGTCCCTCCCTGAAGCAGAGCGCGTCGCTTTCCATGTCGAGCGTTACCTCGTGGAACCAGTGGGTGAGCATGAAAGTCACGCTCTACGGCGTCACCGACCGCTCGCAGATCGTTATCCGCTCCACCCAGTTCGGTGTGTCGGGCTATCACCGCTGGTACCTCGACAACATTAAGATGGTCAAGGCTCCCCGCGACTAACAGGTGTCAATAATCATAAACAGAACCAACATGAATTTCAAGCATATGTTATTCAGGGCCGCATCCGCCCTGTTGCTCGTCTCGGGCCTCGGTTTTGCGGGGTGCGACGACGCTGATCCCGACGCGTTCCTCTCGGTTACCCGCCAGGAGATCGAAGTCGAATACACGGGCCTCACCACCGAAGGGGAAATGGTCAATTTCGACCTGGGTACGAACCGCTCGTGGCGTGCCTCCTATGTCGAGGAGTGGATCCACCTCACCCATACCGAAGGCGACCGCGGCCGCGTGCGTATTTTCCTCTCCATCGACGAGAACAATACGGGCGAGAACCGCACCGGTTTCATCATCTTCGAAGGCGACGGCGGCACGCGCCGTACGATAGCCGTGACGCAGAAACTCAAGGTCGATGCACTTTCCGTTACGCCGGCGAAGATCACCGTCGTGAAATCGGGTCTGCTCGAAACCGGCGAGAAGGCTGCGATCTTCATCTCCACCAACTGCGATTGGGAAATATCCGTCGCCGACGACAGCAAGTGGATCACCCCTGTCAAGACTTCGGGTGCTCCCGGAGACGAGAGCATCGACCTGGATATCGCCCAGAATACGACCGACGGAGTACGTACGGGTACGTTCACCGTTACGGCCGATTCGAAAACGGCGACCGTCACCGTCACCCAGAATCTCGAAGGACTGAAGGTTTCCGTCAACAGTTTTTTAGTCAATAAGTTCGGATTCTCCGACGAGGATCGCACGCCGCTTACCTTCACCGTCACGGCGGCCGAGGCATGGACGGCTCAGTCCGACGGCTGGCTGACGCCCAGCCCGGCTTCGGGCGATGCGGGCCAGACCGAGGTGACGCTCACCGTGGGCGAGAACACCACGGGTGCGCCCCGCAACGGAGAGGTGAAGATACTGACCTCGCTCACCGGCCTGGAGACCGTTGTCCGGGTCGCCCAGAATGCGAAGAACTCGCTCTTCGACGACGACGGCAAGGAGGTCGGCTATGTCTATTATGACGAGCCGTTCGACTGGACTTCGAAGTTCAAAGGTGCCGACTGCGTGGGCGAACATACGCAGAATGGAGCGGTCAATATCTACTCGAAGGTGAACGATAAATACGTAGTAGACAAAGCGTTTTCCGATGCCGGGCTGACCGATTTCAATCCCGGTGTACGGACGATTTACGCCTGCTCGGATTATCTCAAAATGGGTGCAGGCGACAAGCAGACCGGAATCATCCTGCCGGCTCTTGCGATTCCCGAGGGGCAGGCCACTGATATTGAACTGACGTTCGTGGCCGCATCGAATATCGGCGGCGACGGTACGGGCAAGCCCGACGCGGTAACCGTCACAGTCGCCATTCTCGAGGGCCCCGGCAGCATAAACGGCGATCAGGGAAAAGAGAGCGAGCCGATGACGCCCGGAGAGCATTGGGAATGGACACCTATGAGCGTGAAGCTTTACGGGATTACGGGTGAAACCCGGGTCGTCATCCGCTTCACCCAGCAGGGATTATCGGGTTATTACCGCTGGTACCTCGACAATGTCAAGATGACGAAAATCGCAGCCGAATAGTCCTGCGGTGACAAATCAATGAAAAACAAGAGAGAAAAAGATATGAAAAACAGATTTGCAGATACGGGGAAATCCTATGCAGGGTATTTTCTGCGTTTCGTGTTCTGCCTGGTGCTGACGGCGTCTGCGTTGTCCTCACAGGCGCAAAGCCGCAGTCAGGTGAGCGGCAAGGTGACCGACACGGCCGGCGAGCCGCTGATCGGCGCCACCGTGGTGGTTGTCGGCACGACGACGGGTACGACCACGGGCATCGACGGAAGTTACACGATCAATGCCGCGGCTGACAGCCAGCTGAAATTCTCGTTCATCGGCTATGCCGAGCAGACCGTGAATGTCGGGGCGCGTTCGGTCATCGACATCGTCATGGAAGACGACAGCCAGGTACTCAAGGACGTCGTGGTGATCGGTTACGGTACGATGGAAAAGAAGTCGGTGACTTCGTCCATCACCTCGATCAAGGGCGATGACCTGACGGCCGGCATGGGAGGTTCGACCATCGCCACGGCGCTCCAGGGCAAGGTTCCGGGACTTACCATCTCGGGCAGCGCCAGCCCCAACAGCAGCAATGATTTCCAGTTGCGCGGCATCGCGTCGGTCAATGCCAGCCAGAGCCCGCTCGTGGTTATCGACGGCATCCCGGGCGGTGACATGCGGGCGATCAACCAGGAGGACATCGAGTCGATCGACGTGCTGAAGGATGCTTCGGCGGGTGCGATCTACGGTACGCGTGCCGCCGGCGGTGTGATCCTCATCACGACCAAACGCGCCAAGCAGGGCAGTGTGACGGCCAACTATACGGGCGAGTTTTCGTTCGAGACCGTCCGCAAGTACCCCGAGCTGCTTTCGTCGAGCGAGTATATCGAGTACGGCCTGGGCGAGGACTACGGCGCCGATACCGACTGGTATAAGGAACTGACCAACGATGCGCCCTTTTCGCAGCGCCATACGGTGAGCATTGCCGGCGGTACGGAGGTGGCTCAGGTCTATACTTCGTTCATGGCCCAGAACCAGAAGGGTATCGTCATCGGCGACAACCGCAAGGACTATTCGGGGCGTATCAACGCCCGGTTCAACCTCTTTGACGGCGTGGTCGAGGTGCGCGCCAACGCCCAGTTCCGCGAGGCAGAGCGCGACAACCGCAACTCGTCGGGCATCTTCAAGATGGCCTTCGGCCTCAATCCCACCATTCCGCTCTACGACCCGGCCAACCCCTCCAAGTACAACGTGGTCGGCAACGGCATCTCCGGCACGAGCTTCAACCCCGTGGCCGACATCATGCTGCGCACGAAAAACGGCAAAGACCAGTGGCTGCTGGCCGACGCCACCGTGAAGATCAACCTGATGAAGGGCCTCTCGCTGCAGGGAACCGTGGGTATCGACAAACGCCAGTACCAGGAATATACCTACGTTTCGCATGACCACAAGGAGTCTATCGACAACAGCCGCCGCGGCGGTGCGTCGCACAAGTTCAGCAAGGACAACCGCGTTTCGGTCGAGGCCTATGCCAACTACCACCGCGTATTCCGCGAAGACCATACGCTCGACGTCGTGGCCGGTTACAGCTTCTGGCAGGCCGGCGGCGAGGATTTCAGCATGTCGAATTACGACTTCCCGGTCGACGGCGTCGGCCCGTGGGACATGGGCGTGGGTTCGTACCTCACGGACGGCCGTGCCTCGATGGATTCGAACAAGGATCCCCGCGAGCGCCTGCTCTCGATGTTCGGGCGTGCCAACTATTCGTATAAAGACCGTTACATGGCTACGGTGAGCTTCCGCCGCGAGGGTTCCTCGAAGTTCGGCGTGAACAACCGCTGGGGTAATTTCTGGGCCGTTTCGGGCGGCTGGCGTCTCTCGAACGAAGCGTTCATGCGCGACGTCAGCTGGATCAGCGACCTCAAGGTGCGCCTGGGTTACGGCGTCACGGGTAACAACGGCTTCGGGAACGGCTACACGACCCGCATGTACAAAGCCAACGACATGTGGCCCACCAACGGGGTCTGGCAGCCCGGTTACGGTTCGATTCGCAATATCAACCCCGACCTGAAGTGGGAGGAGAAATCCGAGCTCAACTTCGGTCTCGACTTCTCACTTTTCAACGACCGCCTCTGGGGTAAGTTCGACCTCTACTTCCGCCAGGTCGACGACATGCTCTATTCGGTCAATGCCCCGATGCCCCCGATGGTACACGATACGGTCATGAAGAACATCGGCAGCCTCGAGAACAAGGGTTGGGAGTTCGAACTGGGCGGGGACATCGTCCGCAGCAAGAATTTCCGCTATACGTCGACCCTGCGCCTGTCGCATAACAAGACCAAGATCAAGAGCATGGGTGACGACGGGTTCTTCCTCGACGAAGTGACCTTCCCCTCGCCGGGCAACCCGGGTACGGCCGTCCGCCTGCAGAACGGCCTCGAGCTGGGGCAGTACTTCATCTACAAGTACGCCGGGCTCGACGAGAACGGCAAGTGGATGATCTACGACAAGAACAACGAGATCGTGCCGGCCACCGACGGCAGCACGTCGAACCTCGTGGCCGAGAACAAACATTTCGTGGGCAATGCGATCCCCAAGGTCATCCTCTCGTGGGATCACACGTTCAAATACAAGAACTGGGATCTGTCGATCTTCCTGCGCAGCTGGCTCGGGTACGATGTCTTCAGCCAGGTGAACATGTACTACGGCCTGGCCAACGATTCGCAGCTCAACGTCCTCAAGTCGGCCTACACGCGCAACCGCAACATCAAGGACGAGAAGATCCTCTGCGACTACTGGCTCGACGACGGCTCGTTCCTCAAGATCGACGCCATCAACCTCGGGTATACGTTCAACCTGCGGAAGTGGACGCGTTATATCCAGTCTGCGAAACTTTACCTGACCATCCGCGACGTGGCCGTATTCACCGACTACAACGGTCTCAATCCCGAGGTCAACATCAACGGCCTGTACCCCGGTTTCGAGTATGTCAACAACACCTCGACGATGTACCCGCAGACGACCCGTTTTACGCTGGGCGTGCAGTTAAACTTCTAATTCCAAACCGAGAACCATTATGAAACTGAAACATATAATTGCCGTGACGGTCGGGGCTGCCGCCCTCTGCGCGCCTTCCTGCGACCTCGACGAGAAGTTCTACTCGGAAGTCACGCCCGATACGTTCTTCACCTCGCCCGAAAGCACCTATGCCGTGCTTTGCCGTCCTTTCACCCACTGGAAATGGTACATCGGTGCCGACCGGTGGTACCTCCAGGAGCTGACCACCGACGAGATGGTGTGCCCCAAGCGCGGCAGCGACTGGTATAACAGCGGCGAGTACTACCGCCTGCATTACCACACCTGGTCGCCCGACGACCGCTTCGTCGTCAATACCTACGACGGTACGACCGGGGGCATTTCGCGTGCCCTGGAAGCCAAGTCCGACCTCCAGGGGGTCGATTACAACGCCATCGGGCTCAACGACGCCGTCAAGGCCGACCACATCAACCAGCTGAATGCCATCACGGCCTACTTCTACATGCGCGGCCTCGACTATTTCGGCGGTATGCCCATTTACTACTCGGTGGACGACGACCTGTGCGCCCGCAGCACGGCGCGCGAGACCTACGCCCATATCGAAACCCTGCTCAAGGACGCCATTCCCGCCCTGTCGAAGAAAACGACGCTCGGGGCTTCCGAAGACGGTTACATCAAGCAGGCTGCCGCCGCGGCGCTGCTGGCCCAGCTCTATTTCAATGCGGTGGCCTACATCGGCGAGGAGCATTTCGACGAGTGCGCAGAGATTTGCCGCGACATCATCGGCGGTGTCTACGGCACCTACGAGCTGGACAAGACCTGGTACGGCCCCCACTGTTTCGACAACAACACCTCGCCCGAGGTGATCTGGACGGTGCCTTCGGAGAACTCCAAAGTCGAGTGGAACTGGTATTTCAAATATTTCTACCATTATTCATCCTACGAATATTTCGGTATCGAGACCGCAGGCTACAACGGTTTCATGCTCACGCCGTCGCTCGATCCCCAGGGACGCTACTACACGCAGTGGAAACTGGGCAATCCCTACCAGAAATTCAACGACAAGGACTTGCGTAAAAAGCCCTACCGTTACCTGGGTAGCCGCAAATACGAAGGCATGTTCCTCGTCGGCGACCAGACCAACCCCAACAACCCTTCCCAGCAGTGCCTGGGGCAGAAGGAGTATAGCGGCAAGGTGATCAACTTGGTCGACCAGGTCGCCCGTTTCTCGGAAGTGGGCACCAAATACAATTCCGTCGCCGAGCTTACCTCGACGATGGCCGACGGCGAGGAGAATTCGGGCGTACGCCTGGTGAAGGCGCCGCAGCCCAACCTCGACGACAAGCTGCTGCGCTGGAATCCCGATTGCCCGGTCATCCGCCTCTCGGAGATCTACTACATGCTTGCCGAGTGCGAGCTGCGTGCCGGTGACAAGAAGACGGCTGCCGGCCTGATCAACCAGGTTCGCGGGCGCAACTTCGAGGGCGGCGCGGATCCCAACCCCGTGACGGCCGACAACCTCGACGAATACCGTATGCTCGACGAATGGATGATCGAATTCCTGGGCGAAGGACGCCGCCGTACGGATCTGATCCGCTGGGACAAGTTCGTGACGGAATCCTGGTGGGATCATACGCCGCTCAACGACAAGAACAAAAACCTGTTCCCGATCCCCAACTCGGCGATCTCGGCCAACAACCTGATCGAGCAGAACCCCGGTTACTGATCCCCGGCGATCCCGGGGGATCCCGCCTGTCCGGGGCCCCGGGGCAAGATATGAATTTTAAAAAACCGAAAAAATGATAAAATACATCAAATATCTGTTGGTCTTCCTGCTGGCCACCGGCTTCGTGGCTTGCAGCGAGGACGAAGGCGCCCAGATTCTCGGCGGCCTCTACGAAAAGGTGGACATCACCCCCGAGCCCGGCATGAACCTCGTGGGCCGTGTCACCGACGGTGCCGGCCCGATCGAGGGCGTGGTCGTGAGCGACGGCGTCACGGTGACGACCACCGACGCCCAGGGCATCTACCAGATGCGCGTGAAGCGGAACGCCCCGTTCGTATTCGTCTCCGTCCCCGCCGAATACGAAATCCCGGTGGAGAACGGCATGCCGAAGATCTACAAGAAGATCGCCATGGGCGACAACGACGTCGTGCAGCGTAGCTTCAAACTCGAACGCACGGGCAAAAAAGAGCGTTTCACCCTGCTGGCGCTGGCCGACGTGCAGATCGGCCGCGACGACGAGGTGACGATGCTCGACGAGGAGGTGTTGCCCCTGCTGATCCCCTACGTGCAGCAGGAACTGGAGACCCCCGTTTACGGCATTTCGCTGGGTGACCTGGTCTGGGACAACATGCCCTTCCACGAGGTTTACAAGCAGCGTATCCGAAAGATCGGCGTGCCCGTTTTCCAGGTCATCGGCAACCACGACCACGATAAGGCCATAACCGTCGATGCCGATGCCGATGCCAGCTTCGAGGCGGCGTTCGGCCCCACGTATTACTCCTACAACATCGGCGACTGTCATTTTATCGTGCTCGACGACGTGCTCTACACCGGCTCGTCCTCTTATACCGCCGATATCACGGACGAACAGATGGCATGGCTGGAGCAGGATCTGAAATATGTCCCCAAGGACAAGCTCATCATCATCGGCCTGCATATCGCCACTTCGCGCCGCAACCGTCCCTCGAACCATGTCGCCGATTACAAGGAGCTTTACGCCCTGCTCGACGGCTATAATGTCCGGATACTTTCGGGACACTCGCACAACAACTATACGACCACGATCTCCGAAACCATCGAGGAGAATACGCTCGGGGCGGTGATGGGTGCCTACTGGAACGGCGAGGAGCTGTGCAACGACGGCAGCCCCCGCGGTTACGCCGTCTACGAGATCGAGGGCAACCGGATCAGGAACTGGTACTATAAGGGCACTGCTTTCCCGCGCGAATACCAGATGTACCTCTACGGCCCCGGCGAGGCGGTTTCCGAAGAATACCGCGACGGCCTCATCCTGAACATCTTCAACTGGCATACCACATGGACGGTCGAGGTGCAGGAGGATAATGCCGGCTGGGTGACGCTTCCGTCCGATTCGAACCTCAGGTACGAAATGGATCGCCGCGCCTACGACTTCATGTTCGGCGATACCAAACCCGAGCACCGTCCGACGGCCGAACCCGAAGCCAACAACGACCACATGTTCTACTACAAACCCGCGTCGGAGTCTTGGGGGACGGTCACGGTGAGGGCTTCCGACCCCTACGGGAACGTATATACCGAGAGCATCCGCAACGAATAGGCCCATATATGAAAACACGTTTCTCCGCACTGCCCGTTCCGACGGTGCGGAGATTTTTTCAACCCATATCCCGATCATGAAACATCCTTTTCTGATTTTTCTGCTCTTCCTGTGCGGCGGGTTTTCCGCCGTCGCACAGCCTTCGGGCAACCCGCTCGTTTTTGGCGAAAACCGCCTGACGCTCATCACTCCGACGCTGTTCCGCCTCGAATTCGCCCACGACGGCAAATTCATCGACGACCCCACCTATTTCGCTTACGACCGGGGCAGCCTGCTCCCCGCGTCGGAGTTCAGGGTGCGGGAGCTGGGCGGGAACCGCTACGAGATCACTACCTCGGCCCTGCGCATCGTCTACGAGCACGACGGATTCCCGTTCGGGCTGCATAATTTTGCGGCCTACTACAAGCTCAACGGCAAGGAAAAGAAGTTCACCAACCGCTGCATTTTCCGCAACAACCTCGGCGGCCCGGTTGAGACGCTCGACCGCGTTACCGGGGAGATTCCCATGCAGGACGGCCTGCTGAGCCGCGACGGCTGGTATGTGATCGACGACGAACGCTCCGACCTGCTGGTCGACGGCTGGCTTTGCCCGCGCGATACGAAAAGCCATGTGCAGGATCAGTACTGTTTTGTCTACGGCAACGACTACAAGGCCGCCCTTGCCGACCTGGGCGCCATCAGCGGCCGCGTTCCCATGACCCGCAAATACATTCACGGCGTATGGTACTGCCGTTACTGGGACTATACGTCGGAGGAGTTTCTTTCGATCATCGACGGCTACGAGGAGAACGATTTTCCGCTCGACAACCTCGTCTTCGACATGGGCTGGCATACCTACGATGCCAGGATCGGCACCGGGCATGCCGGCAACCGCAGCTGGACGGGCTATACATGGGAGCGCAAACGCATTCCCGATCCCGCGGCGCTGATCGCCGAGGTGCACCGCCGCGGCGTCACCGTGTCGCTCAACGACCATCCCCACGACGGCATACGTCCCCACGAGGAGATGTACGCCGCCTTCATGGCGGACATGGGGGCCGACCCCGCCCATCCGCTGCTTTTCGACCTCGGCGACCGGAAATACATGGAGACGTTTTTCAAACATGCACACCATACCACCGAGGATATGGGCGCCGATTTCTGGTGGCTCGACTGGCAGCAGAACTACCTCTATCCCGAGGTGCGCGGCTACCGCTCCACGTCGTTGCAGTGGATCAACGAGCTCTACTACCGCCAGACCGAGCGCAAGGGGCTGCGTGGCGCCGGTTACAGCCGTTGGGCGGGTTGGGGTGACCATCGCCATCCGATCCAGTTCTCGGGCGACGCGCAGGCCAACTGGGAAATGCTGGCTTTCGAGGTTAAGCTCACGGCTGCCAGCGGCAACGCGGGCTGCTACTACTGGGCGCATGATATCGGCGGGTTCCGCGGCGATCCGAACCCCGAGCTGACGGTGCGCTGGACGCAGTTCGGCGCCCTCTCGGCCGCTCTGCGCGTACATTCGACCAAGGACGCGCGGCTCGACCGCCGTCCGTGGATCAGCGGCGAGCGCGAAACAGCCGCCATGCGCCGCATGTACCACATGCGCTCGGAGCTGATGCCCTATATTTACAGCAGCGTATGGCAGACCCACTCGACGATGGTGCCGCTCAACCGGCCGATGTATATCGACTACGGCAGCGACGAACGCGCGTATGAAAACGAACAGGAGTTCCTTTTCGGGGATATCCTGCTCGCCGCCCCGATCGCTTCGCCGGGCGAAGGCGCGGACAAGATAGCCTCGCAGAAGGTGTGGTTCCCGGCGGGCGACGTGTGGTACGACTATTTCACCCACGAACGGTTCGACGGCGGGCAGGAATGCCGCATCGCCAAGCCGCTCGAAGAGTTCCCGCTCTACGTCCGGGGCGGTTGGGTGCTGCCGATGCAGCCTTATACGCCGCGCCCCGCTTCGACGCCGCTCACGACGCTCGTCCTGCGCGTTTACCCCTCGGCGGGCGATGCCGACAATACCTATACGCTCTACGAGGACGACGGGCTTAGCCGCGATTACGAACGCGGCATCCATGCCACCACAGAGCTCAACTACCGCCGTGCGGGCGATGTGACGACCGTCACCGTCCGTCCCGCCGCCGGCAGCTACCGGGGGCAGGAGCCGCGCCGCGCCTACCAACTCCAGCTGCCCGCCGCCGGGGAGTTCCGCCGGGTGAAGGTCAACGGCCGTACGGTGAAGCCCGTGTCCGACGGGCAACTGGGATGCCCGGTGATAGAGATCCCGTCGACGGACATCCGCAAGGAGGTGAAGATCGAAATTTTCGGGTAATCCGTCCGGAGCCGATGTCCGGGAGGCGGTTCCCGTGTCCATGGTGGACGCGGGAACCGTTTTTTTATGTAAATTTGTATTCAAACCGTCGAGCCGATGAGAAAGCTGAACATTTCCCCCCCCCTTGTTTTTGTGGCCGGTGTAGCCCTGCTCTGTGCCTGCCATAAGAGCGAAAACGAGCAGATATTCGATAAACTGGATCGGGTTATTGCGAAAAAGCACCTTTACGAAGAGCGTTTCATCCGCCATGCCGATTCGTTGCGCCGGGTGCTCCGCGCCGCGGGCGACGACACGCTGCGCTGGCAGACGGCCAACCGCCTGTTCGATTCCTATATCACTTACAATATCGACACGGCCGCCCGTTACGTGGGGCTGATGCACAATTACGCCGACGCGACCGGCAGCCGGGAGATGAAATTCCTTTCGACGACATGCGATGTTTCGGTGCTGATCGCCCGCAACAACATCGAAGAGGCCTACGAACGGATCCTTTCCCTCGATACGGTCGGCATCACCCGGCGGATGCGGGCCAGCTATTATACCCAGCAGATGGTGGTCTTCGGACGGCTCGCTTCGGGCGACGGGTCGGAGGCGCGGCGGAAGGCCTATGCCGATTCGCTTTTCCGGCTCCGCCACACCCGGATCGGTTTCGACGGCCACTCCCATGTCACGCGGCAGCGGATGTACGCCCTCGAACTGATGGATCAGAAGCGTTATGACGAAGCCCTGGAGGTTTTGCTGCCGCTTTACGACCCCGCGAAATACAACAGCCGCACGCTGGCCCGTATCGCCTATAATATCGCCAACGCCTGCTATCTGCTCGACGACGTCGAACGGCACAAATACTGGCTCGCCACGGCGGCGATCTGCGACCTGCAAACTCCCGTCAGGGAGTACCTTTCCCTCTATAACCTGGCCCTGCTGATGTTCGAGCAGCAGGATATGGAGCGTGCGGCGCGCTATATCCAGTGTACGATGGCCGACATGCTTGCCTGCAATTACAACACCCGTATCTTCCACTCCAGCCAGGCCGAGATGATCATTAACCAGGCCGTCGTTTACAGCATCAATTCGCGCAGCCGTATCCTGACCGTCATGATCAACATTTTCATGGGGCTGTTCGTCATCATCGTGCTGCTGCTCATCCATACCCTGCGGCAACATGCCAGGCAGCGGCGTACCAACGCCCAGCTTTCCGCGGTCAATGCCCAGCTCAGCGAACGCAACGAACAGTTCCGGCAACTGAACGACTGCCTGCGCGACGCCAACAAGATCAAGGACAACTATGTGTTCCGCTACATGCTTCTGGCCACGCAGTACCTCGGCCGTGTCGACGAATACCGGGGCGAGCTGCTCAAAACCGCGAAGTCCGAAGGCTCCGAGGCGCTGATGCGCAAGCTGCGCTCGCCGTCGGACGTCGACCGCGACTACCGCGATTTCTACCGGATCTTCGACGAGACCTTCCTGGGCATCTTCCCCGATTTCGTCGAGCAGGTCAATGCGCTGCTCGAGGAGCCGGCGCGGTTCCCCGTGCGGGCCGACCGGACGCTCCCTACCGAGCTGCGTATCCTGGCCGTCATGCGCCTCGGCATTACCGACAGCGGCCGCATTGCCGGTTTCCTCAACTGCGCTTCGGCGACGGTCTATACCTACCGCACCAAGCTGCGCAATTCGGCCCTCGGTTCGCGCAGCGATTTCGAGAACCGGATCAGGCATATCGGCCTCTGAGGGGGTCGGTGCCGGGTTCCCGAAGGGCTTCTGAGGGCATTTTGCCCAGTCTATACCGAGCCTTTGACGGCCTTTTGCCGAGCCTCTGACGGAATTCCGCCGGGTCTTTGCCGGGCTCCTGCCGGGGTGCGCCGCGAGTTCGTGGCATACCCCTGCCCCAGGCCCGGCACGCTCCCGGCGTTTACTCTTCCCCGCGCACGATCACATAGTCGCCGGGCGTGAGCGACATCCTGCCGAGCCCGTCGAGGACGCCTGCCTTCTGCCGCTTGCCGTCCGAAATGCGGTAGAGCGTATATTTACCCTCTTTCCACGCCTTGAGCCGGATGTCCATCGTGTTCGGCGTGTCGTAGTCGAGCGCACTGACCTTCGTCTGCAGACGGCTGTCCCACGGCTCTCTGAGCCATCGGTGGTTGGGCTCCAGCGTGACGAACAGTTCGCCGTCCCGCTCGTCGATGAAGTAGATGCCCGTCCCGGTGTAGGTCACCAGCGGCGAACTGCCTACGCCGACGATGCTCCTGACCCCGTCGCTGACATTGAGCGGGCACCATTGCGTCACGTCGCCCGAGTGGTAGAATTTTTCCGGCGAGGAGAAGATGCTCACGTCGCGGCTTTTCGAGATGGCGAAGTTGCTGCCCAGTTGTTCGTTGACCAGACGGTCATACATCTGTCCCAGCGGGGTGGATTTGTAGATTTCGCCGGCCACGATGAAGCTGGCGGCTTTTTTTGGCGTGCACGTGAGGCTCAGGAAATGCGAACCGCAGTGGTAGGGGGCGTATTCCTGCATGGTGTAAGTCCACATCGAAGCGCACTGCACGCCCAGCGCCCGGAAATACTGTGCCTGTATGGGGTAGAGATAGGCGCTTTGGTTGAAGAAGGTCTCGAATTCGTAGACGGTTTTCGCCTTGCCGGCGTATTCGGGGAGCAGGAGCCATCCGTAGCCGTTCACGTCGTCGAAATACTGGTTGAACCAGCCCGAATAATCCTGCGACGTGAGGTCTTTGGGATTGCTCCAGTAGTCCTGTGGCACGAGATCCTGCCCCGGATAGTTGCAGCAGGCCACGGCTTCGGCCTTCGAGGCGAGGGCGCCTTTGAAAATATCCGGGTTGCCGTTGCGGTAACGGTGCCAGTTGTGGCTCCAGACGACGGGCTGCTGCGCCCCGGCCTCCCGGATGACGTCGTACATGCCGTCGATATAATCCCGGATGAGTTCCTCACGGAAAACCGCATACGAAGCGTCGTTGTCCTGCTGCCCGTTGCCGGCCGCCCAGGACTGGAAATCGGCGTAGGCGGCGGGGTTGGACTGTATGTCCGTATAGCTGAAGGCTTCGGGTTCGTTGATCAGCTCCCACAGGGCGATGTGTTTCTCGGCCGCATAGGTCGTCCCCGAATAGTTGTTTTTGCGCGTGAGCAGCTGGCGGACGTAGTTTTTCGATTTCCGGACGACCTCCTTGTCGTGTACCCACTCCTGGCGGGCAGCGGTCATGAATACCGAATTGGGCACGTAGCCGCTGCCCATGTGGTTGATAAGGGCCAGCGTAATGTAAATACCCCGTTCGGCAGCTTCGGCGACCATGTAGTCCAGCACGTCCAGGTAGGGCGTTTCGACCAGGTTGCCCTCCGCATCGGTGAAATCGGCGGGTGTCAGGTGGCAGCGGATGACCGAAACCTTGAGTTTGGATACCTCTTCGAGGTTGTTGTGGGCCACGCGTCTCAGCGCCTCGGCCGTTTGGGGTATCCCGTGCCTCTTGAGGCGGTCGTTGTATTCCCAGCTCAGGCAGGGCTGGAAGTTGACGCCCCATAACGAGAGCTCCCCGCCGTCGGGCGCATATATTTTCCCGTTTTGTACCGATACGTAATCCCCCGTCGCGGGTGGCGTCGGCGGCGTGGGCGGGTTGGGGTCGGGGGTCTGGTCGGTTCCGGAGTTGGAGCAGCAGGCCAGTGTCATCAGCAGGCCTATTGCAACGATAAAGCGTGTCTTGATCATGGTTCGGGTTTTTGTTGGTTTCGTTCCGTTTTCAAATATAGGTTAAATCCCGTACACCCCGGCCTGCGAGAAGGCCGGGGTGCCGTGCCGCGTTATTTTTCCCAGGCGAGTTTGGGGTAGCCGCCGCCCGCGCTGCCCAGCGTCCGCCAATAGGCGGCCGGGGTTTCGGCCGTGGTTCGCCATGCCTCATGCGTCGAGGGCTGGGGCCATGCGGCGCCGAATTTCGCATTTCCGGTCTGGCTGCCTCCGCCGCCTGCCGGGATACCCTCCAGGTCGCCGTTCCAGTAGCAGTGGGAGATGTTGCCCGAATTGTGCTCGCCGACGATCGCCCCGATGGCGCTGTCACCCGTCACCTGTCCGATGTGGTAGCAGGCCGTGATGGTTCCCTTGTGGAACCCGCAGATGCCGCCTGCCCCGGCCCATCCCGAGGTCTGGCTCTCTATCAGCCCGTCGTTGTGGCAGGCGATGATCTCGGCGTCGGTGCTTTGGCCCGCGATGCCGCCCGAATTCCACTTGGCACCCACCTTGCCCGCATTGTAGCACGAGCTGATCGTCGCCCCGGCGTTGAGCTGGCCGCAGATACCCCCGGCCTGCGACCCTTCGACCGTGACGGTGCCCGTATTGTAGCAGCGCGTGATGAGCGTGGCATTGTAGGTGAGCCCCGCGATGCCGCCGTTGTTGTCGCCTGCGCCCCACGGCAGGACGAGGTCGCCCGTGTTGTAGCAGTCGGCGATCTGGCAGTCGTCGGCCTGCCCCGCGATGCCGCCCGTCTTGCTGGGTTTGCCGCCGATGCCGCCCGTGTTGCCGCAGCCCGTGATCGTCCCTTTGCCGCAGTAGCCGACGATGCCGCCCGTGCCGTCCGACGGTACGGTGGCGTCGATGGTCAGCGTGCCCGTGTTCAGGCACTCCGATACGGTGCCGTTGTTGTTGTACCCGCAGATGCCGCCCAGCGTGTTGCTGCCGCCGTCAGTCACCGATGCGCGGTTGGTGCATCGCTCGATCGTTCCCGTGTTCTCACCGCAGACCATGCCTGCATGCCACTGCCCCCTGAGTGCGCTGGCCGAGGCGATCACGACGTTGCGGATCGTCCCGCCGTTGGCTGCGAAGAGCCCGGCATTTCCGTTCCCGAGCGAAACCCTGAGGCGGGCGACGGTGAAGTTGCCGCCGTCATAGATGCCCTCCAGTTTCGAGATCGGCGTCCACTCGGCGTCGAGCAGGTCGATGTTGCCCTGCTGGAGGTATTTGCGCCCCCGGCTGGCGTCGTCGAGGTCGATCATCTTCAGTTCGGCGATCGTGTTGACGGGGATGAAGCCTTTGTCGTCCGCCTCGCGGAAGGCTACTTTCCCGTCGACGATCCGGAGGCTGATCTGGCTGCTTTCCTCCCGCCCGATCTCGTATTGCGTGCCGTCGCAGGCGATCCTGGCGACGATGCCGACCGGAACCCCGGCCTGCTGCATGGCCTCGCCCTTTGCATTGAGGGTGATCTGCGTGGGGCTGTCCGACCCGGCCAGGTAAACTTCGATGGTGCGGTTTTCCAGCCCTTCGATCCGGTAATGCGTCGGGGTCATGCCCTGGGCCGTACCCCCGGCTCCTTCGTCCCAACTGCCCACGCCGATGGTTCCCAGCGTCAGTTCGCTGCCGTTCAATACCAATGGTACCGTGTAGCGGTAATCGGCCAGGAACACCCCGTCGGTGGGGGATGCCGCCGCGCTGACCTCCGTCGTGCTGACGGTGTTGTTGACCATGACCGAAACCCTGAACCCGGGTGTCGACGGCTCGATGATCGCCTGCCATTTGTTGCCGTTCCCGACGTGGCAGGCTTTGAGGCCGTCGACCGTGAGCGCCGTGGCGGCGATCGTGCCCAGTTCGAATTCCACCATGGTCTTCAGGTGCCGCATCGGGACGTTGGCCATCTCCCGCAGCGGTACCTGGGCGGGGTTGTCCCACCCCAGCTGGTCGGCGTCGATAAGTCCCTGCGCCGTACCGTCCTGGATGGCTGTGCCCTCCTTCCTGAGGATGATCCCGACGGGCTGGCGCTTGTTGTCGGGGAATACGACCGCCTCTCCGGCGGGGATCCATTTGCCGCCGTCGTATTCATACGTGGCCTGCATGCGTTCGCTGCCGCTGCCGAGCGTCACCGTCATCGTGTGCCCCGCACGGGTCGATGCCGGGCCCATCGTCGGGTCGTCGTCTCCGGTTTGGGCGCGTGAAACCTCGGCCATTTGGGTGCGGATGGAGATGCTTTCCACCGTCGTAGGCTCCGTCCGGCCCTCCTTTGCGGTGTCGTCGTCGGAGCATCCTGTCGCTGCCGTGCCCAGTGCGAGCATGGCCAGATAGAGGATATGTCGTTTCATGATAGGCTCTTTTATATTAGAAATTGATCTCGATCGTGTGGTTTTCCCCCGCTTTGAGGGCCGGCATCGTCTTGACGACGAAGTTCCGGGGACGCTCCTGGCCGCCGATGGTGACGGTGCCGATGGCTTCGGGGGCTATTTCCGTATTACCCGGCAGCATAATCAACTGGGCATCACCGGTCTGAGGGTCACAGTAGGCATCGTACCCGGCGACCGAGAGCGCCGTGATCCTGCTGCCCGACATCGTGCCGGCGAGCGTGAATGTGAGCTTCGGCCGTTCGTGCCCCAGTGTCAGGGCGACGGCCTGCGCTGGGGCGACCTCCTTCAGCTCGGCCGAAAGCCAGTCCGCGGCGAGGAACGCTTCCTTCTCCCGCTGGTCTTTGGCGATGGCGCCGCCCTGTGCCTGGCGTACGGCCTCCTCCGGCCAGTATACCTTGACGGAGGCCAGGGCGCTTCCGTCCACCGGGAAGTAGAGCACGTCGTCCGGGGTGGCGCCCGCCAATGTCCCGTCCGCATAGATATAGGTCGTTGTCCGGGCCTTTACGCTTACCGAGGCCCCGGCCATTCCCCGAAGGCCGAAGTAGTCGTCCGCCGCGTAGTTCGCCGCCGCCCGGCTTCCCGGGCTGATGCCTGCGACGCTGAGCCGGACGGGCATCGCGGCGTCGAAGGGTTCCTGCTCCGAGCAGGAACTTCCGGCCAGGAGCGCCGCCGCGGCACAAATGAGTAAGGATTGTTTCATAGTTTATCAGGTTTAGGTTGTTTCTCCCGTGGTGCGGTATAACAAAAATAGTCCGCCCGCCTGACTTAAATTATCCCGGAATTATCAAATACTATTACGTTTCCGCCATTTGCCTTCCCTGCCCGGCCGGAGGGGCCATGCGTCTTGATCCCGTGCGGGGGCTGGAAACGGAAAAGCGGCCGGATCCGTGTCCGGCCGCCTCTCCGTCCCTGCGGGTTCGGGCTATTTCCTGCGGTGTTTTTCGGCATACTCCTTGGGCGAAAGCCCGAAATGCTCGCGGAAGCATTTGGTAAAATAGGAGTGTGAGTTGAACCCTACGCTATACATGATCTCCGAGATGCGGGTGTCGCTTTGCGCGAGGTATTGCGCCGCCCGTTTGAGCCGCACGGTGCGGATGAATTCGTTGATCGACTCCCCGGTGAGCGCCTTGACCTTGCGGTAAACCTGCTGGTAGGAGTAGCGCGAAATCTCGCACAGCTCCTGTATGCCGAATTCGGAGTTGTCGATATTCTGTTCGATGGCCTTGACCAGCGTGTCGATGAACTTGTCGTTTTCCGATTCGATCTGAATTTCCGAAGGGTCGGTGAGCAGCTTCTGGCGGTATCGTTCGCGCAGTTTGATGCGCTGCTCGATGAGCGAGTTGACCCGCGTGCGCAGCGTCTTGATGCTGAACGGCTTGGCGATATACCCGTCTGCGCCTGCCGAATACCCCTCTGCGCGGTTCTCCTCATCGCCCTTGGCCGTGAGCAGCAGGAACGGGATGTGGCAGGTGAGCAGTTCCGCCTTGCTGCGGCGGCACAGTTCGAAGCCGTCCATGCCGGGCATCATCACGTCGCTGACCACCAGGTCGGGGTAGATGTTTCGGATCTGCTCCCACCCGTCGTTGCCGTCGTGTGCCGTGTATATTTCGTACTGTTCTTCGAGGTTTATGCGCAGGAAATTCCGCATGTCCTCGTTGTCCTCGACGATGAGCACCTTCGGGTTGCGCTCGGCGGATCCCGCTTCGGGCTGCCTATCTGCCGTCCCGCTGGCGGGTGCCGCCCCCGCCGGGTCGACCGGGAGCGTGAACGTGAAGGCGCTGCCCCGGCCCGGGGCGCTTTCCAGGGTCAGCGTGCCGCCGTGCAGCTCGACGAAATCCTTAGCGAGCATCAGCCCGATGCCCGTGCCTCGGATCGACTCGAACGACGGGTTGCTGCCCTGGTAGAACCGCTCGAAAATATGTTCCCGGTCGGCCTCCGTGACGCCTATCCCGGTGTCCGACACCTCGACTGCGGCGAACCGTCCTTCGTCGCTGCGGCGCAGCGAAACCGTGATGCCGATATGTCCGTTGTCGGGCGTGAACTTGAAGGCGTTGGAAAGCAGGTTGTACAGCACCTTCTCGACTTTGTCGCTGTCGAATTGGAAGGTGAGCTCGGGTTCGGAGGTTTCGAAATCGTAGTCGATGCCCCGTCGTTGCGCCTGGTAGGCGAACGATGCGTAAATCCTGTGCACGAACGACACGAACTCGCCCGTGCTGGGGTTGAGTTTCATCTTCCCGTTGTCGAACTTGCGCAGATCCATGATCTGGTCGATCAGCCGCAGCAGCCGTTCGCCGTTCTGCCGCATGAGCGAGAGCTGCTCCAGCTGGCGCTTGTCCCGGATCTGTTCCCCGAGGCTCTCTATGGGGCCCAGGATGAGCGAAAGCGGGGTTTTGAATTCGTGCGATACGTTGGTGAAGAAACGCATCTTGACCTGGTTCAGTTCTTCGGTCTTCATGCGTTCGAGTTTTTCGAGCCGGAGTTCCGAGAGGAGTTTCATTTTGGTGAGCGTCAGGTTGTAGGCTACGACGATCACCACGGCGACCAGCACCCCGTAGATCAGGTATGCCCACCAGCTCAGCCACCAGGGCGGCAGGATGCGCACCTCGATCCGTGCCGTGCGGTCGCTCCATATCCCGTCGGAGTTGCAGCCCCTGACCGTGAAGAGGTACCTGCCCGGCGAGAGGTTCGAATAGGCGGCGTAGTTCTGCGTGCCGCCCGTCATCTGCCACTCCTTGTCGTACCCTTCCAGCCGGTAGGCGTACTTGTTGTTCGACGATGCGAAGTTGAGCAGCGAAAAGTAGAAACGGAACGAATTTTCGTTGTGCCGCAGCCGCAGCCGGTCGCTGTGCAGGATCGAGCGCGGCAGTACGACGCGTTTGCCGATCCGGTGTCCGGGGCGCACCTCCTTGTTCCACAGGCTGAACGATGTGACGACCGTCGGCGCCTTGTCCTCGTTGAGCAGGATCGCGTCGGGGTGGTAGCGGATGTAGCCCCCGTCGCCGCCCATGTAGATATGGCCCTGCGGGTCGATGAAGAAACTGTTGTAAATCAGTTCGTCGATCCTCAGATCCCGGTTGAGGTCGCAGACGATCTTGTTTTTCCGCACCGGGTCGTACATGATGAGCTTGTTGGTCGTGGCGGCCCAAATGCGGCCGCGGCTGTCCGACGTGAGCGTGCGGATCGACTGCGAGAGGTCGAGGTCGTTGTCGAAACGCTCGAACTGCCCGCTCGCCGGGTCGAGTTTGCAGAGGCCCCGGTCGGTGCCCGTCCACACATTCCCCTTACGGTCAACGTGGATGGTGTAGATGCGGTTGCTTATCAGGCTGCGGGGGTCGTCCGTGCGCACCTTGTACTGTATGAAGCGGTCGTTGCGCTTTTCGTATTTGAACAGCCCCTCCTGCGTGGCCGCGAACCAGATGTTGCCCTTTGCATCCACGTCGAAATAGCCGATGTCGCAGTTGTCCGAGTTGATGATGCCGCTGATGAGCCGGGTCTTGTAGCTCAGGTGCGAGATACCGCCGTCGGGGCGGTAATGCGGGGTGATGAAGCAGAGTCCGCTGCTGATGTTGGTCACGATGTCGTGGTCGGCGTCCTCCTTGATGTCGTAGATGTATTTGAGCGAGAAGTTCTGGTTCGAGTGCTCGGCGCGTACGAAACGGTCGCGCGCGGCATCGTAGTAGTCGATCCCGTCGTTGGTTCCCAGCCACAGGGTGCCGTGGCTGTCGCGGATAAGCCGCTTGGCGATGCTGTGCGAAACCCCTTTGTCGGCCATGTAACGCGTGTATCCTGCGTCGCGTCGCGTGCTGTCGTACCGCAGGACGCCTTCGTTCGTGGTGAGCCACAGGCTGTGGTCGGGGGTTCCGAGCAGGTCGTTGACGATGACTTTGCGTTCGGCCCCTTTCCTGTCGTTGGTCAGGCGGACGCAGTCGATCTTCTTGCGTTTGAGGTCGAGTTTGGCCAGTCCGCTGTCGGTGCCGATCCAGACGATGTTCTGCCGGTCGCGGAAAAGCGTGCGCAGCGAGTTGTTGGGCAGCGACGTCGGGTCGGACAGCGAACTGTAATAGGCGCTGGCCCGACAGCTGCGGGTGTCGTAGAGCGTGAGCCCGTCGGCCGTTGCGAGCAGCAGGTGCGTATCGTCGTAGCTGAGGATGCTCTTTATGTCGTTGTCCGTAAGTCCGCCGTCTTCCGCGCGGAGGGTGCCGAGCGGCTGCTCGGGATGCCGGATGTCGAGGACGACCAGGCCGCTGGAACTTCCGACGTACAGCAGGTCGGGGGTGTTCTCCGGGATATACAGCGCGTTGACCAGGTTGTTGTAGGTGTCGTTGGGCAGCTTCCGGCTCCGGGTTTCATAGCGGACGAAACTGTTGTCCGTGGGGTTGAAGCGGTAGAGCCCGTCGAAGGTGCCGAGCCACAACATCCCGTGCCGGTCGGCGCAGATGCTGCGGATTTCGTTGGCCATCCGGTCGAATGCATCGGGTACCAGTACGAAATAGTTGATATAGCGTTTCCGCAGGTCGAGGCGGATCAGCCCTTCGAGCGTCCCGACCCACATCACCCCTTGCGGATCGTCGTGGATGCAGCGGATGCGCAGGTTGTTGAGCAGCCGCAGCGAGTCGTTGTCCGCATGGTATTTCACGAAACTTTCCGTCACGGGGTCGTAGAGGTCGAGCCCCTTCTCGGTGCCGATCCACAATTCGCCCGTGCGTGTGAGGTGTATGCAGTTGATGAACGAGGCGCTGACCGACGTCGAATCCCCGGGGTTGTAGCGGAACGTTTCGAAATTGTAGCCGTCGTAGCGGTTGAGCCCTTCGGCCGTCCCGAACCACATCAGCCCCGTACTGTCCTGTGCCACGGCGAAAACCATTTTGTCCGACAGTCCCGCGTCGATCGAGAGGTTGGTGAAATGGAGGTTCGTGACCTGTCCCCACAGGGGCAGCCAGCAAAACAGCAACAGTCCGGCAGCAAGGTGTTTCATCGGTCGTAATTTAAGGTGCTACGACAAATATACCTGTTTTTTGCATCATTCTGCCTGTTTGTCCCACAGGAAAACCGCACACTCTTCGGCTCCGAGCCTGACGGAGGCGCCTTCGGGCGACGCTTCGCCGCATAACCGGCGTGCCGAGGCGGGCAGCGGCCGCGAAAGCCCTATTTCGACGGTGTGCGGGCGTTTGTTGACCAGTACGGCCAGCCGTTGCGACGGAGACTCCATCAGACGCATCAGCACCCCGTCCGCCGGGCGGGAGAAGTGCAGCGGGGCACGGTCGATCTGCCCGCGGCAGTAGGTGCCGTAGAAATCCGCGACCCCTTTGTTGTCGCCGTGCCAGCCGCCCAGCTCGACGAGCGAGGGAAGCCACACGGCCTCGCCCTTGCCGTAGCGGTGGCGGGTGCCGACCACATCGTCGCCGTGCATGGCGATCGCCTGCGCCTTGTCGGGGGTGAGGATCCCTTTCCACAGATGCGCGGGCAGGGTCGTGGCAGGGGTGTCGCATGCGATCGTAAAATAGGGTGCGACGGCCTTGTACTCGCTGATCTGTGCGCCGAAGCACCTGCGCAGCGGAAAGTCGTCCATCAGGATGCAGTGCATGTTCTGGTCGTAGAATCCGGTGAGCCCCGTGGCGATCATCCGGCCGCCTTTACGGACGAAATCGTCGAGCCGTTCCCATACCTCCGAAGGCAGTGCCACGAGGTTCGTCAATACGATCGTTTTTCCCTGCGGGTTGCTCCAGTCGTATGCGCCCATTTCGCAGATTTCGGGAACCACGCCCCAGGCGGCTATGGCTTCATAGGCCCCCGCGAGCGATTTCATGGTTGCGCTGGCCTTGCGCCCTTCGTAACGGCCGTCGTCCGACACCGCCGCATTCTTTTGCTGCGTGCGGAGCGATTCGGTGTTGTAAAGGAGCGTGATGCCGCTCCGTACGGGCCGGGCCTCGCGGAAAAAGCTTTTGTGGGCTTTCGCCGTGCGGGCGACTTCCGAGGCCGCTGTCAGGCGGTCGCTCGGCCGCCCCTGGAAATCGAGCATACCCCATTCGCCGGCTTCGAGTGCCGACGCCCGCTGGTTCAGCGTCCAGAAGATCACCCCTTCGGCGCCTGCGGCGATACCCGTCCAGAGCCATTGCGTGATCTCCCGCGCCGTGGGACAGAGTACCTCCCTTCCGCTGGCCGTGACATTGCCGCCCTGCATTTCGGTGATCCAGAACGGGTTTTTCCCGGCTCCGGAGCGGATGATGTCGGCCATGAGCGAGATTCCCAGCGGGTATTGCGCCCGGGTGAAATAACCGAAGTGCCAGCTCAGGTGCATCGACACGCCCAGCGAGGTCAGAAACCCTTCGTAGGCGGGGAAATCGTAGTCGGCGAGGTTGTCCAGAAGCTGGTGGGGATTGATGTGTTTGTGGTGCGCAGGGTCATGCCGATCGACCTGCGATGCGATCCATCCCAGGTACCACGTCGTGAAATCGGTGTGGAACCGCTCTTGCGTGAAGTCGGCTTTCAGGTAGCCGTTGTCGTAGGCCGGAGTCTTCTGCGCGGCTTTCCAGCGTGCGAAAACCTCGTCGGTCAGGTCGTTTCGCCCGGGCCCCGTTCCGCCCGTTCCCGGTTCGTTCTGCAACACCCAGGTGTCGAGGGCGGGATGCCCCCTGAAGTGGCTCACGACGGCTTCGATGTAATCGGCGATTTCCAGCAGGTGGGCTTTCGAGCGGGGGAATTTGAATCCGCCCACGTCGCCCAGCTCGTCGGTCGGCGGGAAGAGCGTGGCGAAGAGTTTTACGCCGTGTTTCCCGGCGGCATCGAACGCTTTGTCGTAAAGCGTGAAATCCCACGATCCGTCCGGGCGCAGCATGTGCGCCCCGAACATCCGGATGCGTGCCGTTTCGAATCCGTGCTGCGCGAGTATCCTGAAGAACCCGTCGATCTGCTTGTCGGTCTGCCCCGGTTCGATGAACACCTGCGCCCCGATCTGCGGGTATTCGGTGCGTTGCGGGTAAAGGGGCTGGCACAGGAATCCCAACGCCAGTAACAGGATTGTCTTTTTCATGGGCTATCGTTTGTTGCAAAGCCTCCGGCCGTTGCGGATTGCTTCGGATTCGTTGTTGCAGGGAAGTAGCGTGAATTTGTAGGCATAGCGTTTTGCCAGCAGGCGGTACTGCTCCGAGGGGCGCGCATTCAGGCTCCATGTATCGGTTCCCCCGACCCCGGCCTGCACGCAGTCTATGTTGACCGTCAGGGCATCCGGAAGTCTCTCCACTTCGGTGACGTGGCGTGCCCTGTCGAGCGCCTCCTGCGTGCAGTCCCATACCGACATGCTCAGGGGGCTGTCCCCCGCGATCTGGATGCCGCGTCCGTTGCCCTCCGTCAGCGTGAGCCAACGCACTGCGCAGCGGTTGCCGTTCTCCTGCGGGGTGATGTAGTCGTGCATGAAGTCCCCGGGCGTACCCCGGTAGAGGCCGAGCAAAGCACCGCACGAGCGGTCGGAGTAATTTTCCTGGGGCCCTTTGCCGAAGTAGGCCATCCTCCCCAGTGTATTGGGAACCCGGGTTCGTAGCCCCGCGCGCAGCGGTTCCGGCAACTGCCCGGCGATCTGCAGGTCGTACGACACGGCCAGCGCCCCCGTGCCGTCAAGCGTATAAACCAGCGTCAGCCGCACGCTGTCGGGAACCCCCTTTTCGACGCGCACCGTCCCTGCGGCTTCGTCGATGCGGATGCCTTCCGTCCGGATCCTTCCGGGCATCTCTTTCCAGCATCCGGCGATCTGCCCGACGCGCCATCCGCGCCAGTCGTTGTCGGTCGACGCCCGCCAGAAGTTCGGCCGCAGGGTGTCGCATACCAATGCCTTCCCGCGTACCGTATAGGAGACCAGGTAGCCGCTTCTGCGGTCGATTTCCGCCCGAACCCCCGCGGCGCTCAGCACGATGCGCTCCCCGTCCTGCGAGACGGCCGCCCTGCCTGCGGCGGGTTTATGCGCGGGTGCCTTGTAGAAAGGCAGTCCGAACTGCTCTTGCGCAGCGATGTGCCCGGCCCCGGCGTAAGGGGTCGCCCGTTTTTCCCGGGCCTGTACGCGGAGCAGATATTCGGCGCCGGGTTCGGGCTCGAAGGGGCGGAACCCGACGGTGGCCGGGGCGCTCTTGCCCGCGGGCGTCGTCGGCACGTCGAAACTGCCGCGCTGCAATACGCCCTTGTCGGTCGATATTTCCCAAGTGAAGTCGTAGCGGTCGGTCGGGGAGAAGAAATTACGGTTGTGTACGACAACCCTTCCGGCAGCAAGGTCGTCCGCCGTGAACCCGATGGGCTGGAATACATATTTGCACTCCAGTGCCGCGGGCTTCAGCGTACGGTCGGGGTTGACGATGCCGTTGCAGCAGAACGCCGCGTCGTGATGCTCCCCTGCCGGTTCGAAATCCCCGCCGTAGGCCCAATAAGTGCGTTGGCAGGTGTCTTTTTTGACCAGCCCCTGCTCTGCCCAGTCCCAGATATGGCCGCCCAGCAGTCCCTCATGGCTGCGGATGACCGTCCAGTAGTCGTTCAGCCCGCCGGTCGAATTTCCCATCGAGTGGGCGTATTCGCACATCAGCACGGGGCGGTCGATCCGCGGGTTGAGGGCCATGCGCTCCAGCTCCCCGACCGTGGGATACATGCGGCTCACGATATCCACGTAGGCGGGGTCGGTCGGATTGCCGCCGTCCTGCGGCTGTTGCGGGGTGCCAGGCTTCCCGTCTGCGGGGGCGGCACTGGTGAATACGGCCGCCGAAGTGCGCCTGAGGGGTACGTAAAGCGGGCTCGCAGGTTGTCCCTGCGCCCCTTCGTAGTGGATCAGGCGCGTGGGGTCGTAATCCTTGGCCCAGCCGGCTGCCGCCGCGTGCGCCGGGCCGCATCCCGATTCGTTACCCAGCGACCACATGACGATGGAGGGGTGGTTGCGGTCGCGGACGACCATCCGGCTTACACGCTCCAGGAACGGAACGGCCCACTCCGGGTCGTTCGAGAGCTTCCCGCCCGAACCGTGGCTCTCGATGTTGGCTTCGTCGATGACGTAAAGGCCGTAGCGGTCGCACAGCTCGTAGAAATAGGGGTCGTTGGGGTAGTGGGACGTACGCACGGAGTTGAAATTCAGCAGTTTCATCAGCCTTACGTCCTGTTCCATCCCTTCGCGCGTGACGGTCTTTCCCGTATATTGGTCGTGGTCGTGGCGGTTTACGCCGTAGAGTTTCACGGGGACGCCGTTGACCAGCATCTCGCGTCCGCGGAGCCGGACGTCGCGGAACCCGACCTTGCAGCTGCGCGATTCGGCGACCTGCCCGTCATCGTTGCGCAGGGTCAGCACGAGGGTGTAGAGCGCAGGGTTCTCGGCGCTCCATTTTTCGGGTGCCGCGATGCGCTGCTCCATCAGTGCGAAGTAGACGTTGTCGCGTTGCGGGTAAGCCTCCGACAGGATTTCTTCGACCGGTAGTCCCATTTCACGGCCTTCGGGCGTCCCGTCGGGGGCATAGAGTTGCGCCCGCAGATGCCATCCTGCCGCCGGGGTGCCCTCGCGCAGGTCGATCGTGGGGCGTATCTGCAACAGCGCGTCGCGCATGTCGCCGTCGAGCAGCGTCCGCACCCCGAAGTCGCCGATGGCCACGTCGGGTTTTGCGGCAAGATATACTTCGCGGTGTATGCCCGCCATGCGCCAGTGGTCGGCATCTTCGAGGTAACTGCCGTCCGTCCATTTGAAAACCTTCACGGCGAGCGTGTTCTCGCCCGGTCGCAGCAGGCCGGTGACGTCGAATTCCGAGGGCAGGCAGCTGTCCTCGGCATATCCTGCTAGGGTGCCGTTGACCCAGACGTAATAACCCGAGTATACACCCCCGAAGTGCAGCACTACCCGGTCGCCTTCCCAGCTTCGGGGTACGGTGAACTTTCGGACGTAGCATCCCGTCGGGTTGTCGCGTGTGATCGACGGCGGCCTGAACTCGAACGGATAGGGGATGTTGGTGTATATCGGATACCCGTAGCCCTGCATCTCCCAGCACGAGGGAACCTCTATCTCGTCCCAGTTTCCGAGGTCGGCGTCCGGTTGCCAGAACCCTTCGGGGCTTTGGGCGGCGTCTTCCGCAAAACGGAATTTCCAGACGCCGTCGAGCGGCATCATCCGTGATTGGGCGCGGTCTCCCGCCAGTGCATCCTGCGGGGTCTTGTAGGAGTAGGAGGTGGCCCGGGCGGGCAGGCGGCGCAGGGCGTTGACGTGCTGGTCGGCGTCCCATCCGTCGGCGGCTGTTGCGGCGCCGTATGCAAGCGTGCACAGGAAGATTGCCGTAAGTCGTTTCATAGTTCGGATAAGGTAGAGTTTTCGATGGAACAAATATAGGAATACTCCACCCGCCGGATTTGCACGGATTTATCAAAAATTAACAGAAAACCGGCCTTTCGCCCCTCCTGCGCTGTCCCGACGAAAATGTGTTAGCATCTGCTGAACCGGTTACATTCCGTGCGCGGGGAATTCCCTACTTTTATCCTGTCGCTCAAACCTAAGACTACGACCTATGAAACGACTCATCCTTTTGACCTGCCTCCTTGCCTTCGTGTCGGTAGCGGAGGCGTGGGCCAAGCGCCCCGGGCGCTCCTTCAGGCGCTCTTTCGTCCAGGTAAGCGCCCGGGATCCCCGTTATTTCTGCCTTTCGGACGGGCAGCCGTATATCCCCGTGGGATGCAACATCGCCGCGATGGGGTCGGTTGCCGACATGGAACATTACCTCGGGGAGATGCACCGCCACGGCGCCAATTTCGGCCGCGTGTGGCTCAACACGGGCCTCTTCGAGATCGAAACCCGCTACGGCGAGGTGGACAGCGCCAAGCTCGTGCGTATCGACCGCCTGCTGGAGCTCGCCGACCGGTACGGCATCAAGATCAAATTCTGTATCGAGAGTTTCCGCCATATCCGACCGGGCGTGAACAAGTGGGACACCAAAGCCTCGTACCATACTTCCAACGGCGGCCCGTTTGCCGATGCCGACGATTATATCACCTCGCCGCGGGGGGAAGAGGAGTTCCTGCGCCGCGTGCGCATCTTCCGCGAGCGTTACGGCGACCATCCCGCCGTTTTCGGCTGGGAGCTGTGGAACGAAATGAACGCCGTGGAGACGCCCGAGGAGCACCTGCGCGCGTGGAATGTCCGTATGCTGCCGCGTGTGAAGGAGATCTTCCCGAAAAACCTGGTGATGCAGAGCCTCGGCTCGCTCGACCGGGAGTCGAGCTTCCCGATTTATGAATTCATCAACCGCCTGCCTTCGAACGAGGTGGCGCAGGTGCACCGCTATATCGACGAGGGTGCCGAACTGGCCGTGTGCGGCGCTCCGGTCGACAGCATGGCCTCCGATGCCATCGCCGTGCTGCGCGGATACGGCCTCCGCAAACCGATGCTGCTGGCCGAGTCGGGCGCCGTGAAACCCGTGCATACCGGCCCCCATCCTATATATAAGGTAGATACGATGGGTTCCGTGCTCCACGACGTGCTCTTCGCCCCCTTTTTCAGCGGGGCCGCCGGGCCGGGGCACCTCTGGCATTGGGATCACCATATCGACAAGCAGCATACCTGGTTCCAGATGGGGCGCTTCGCGCGTGCCGTCGAAGGTGTCGACCCCCTCCGCGAAGGGTTCGAACCCGTGCGCCGCGATACGGCGGGGCTGCGGGTCTATGTGCTGCGGGGCGAACACACGCTGCTTGCCTGGTGCCGCGATACGGTGAGCACGTGGCGGCACGAGCTCTCCGAACGCATTCCGGCGCAGCGGCTGTCCGGCCTGCAGGTCGACTTCACACCGCTGCTCGGCGGGCGCAGGGTGAAGAAAGTGCGGATCTACGACCCCTGGCGGGACGAGTGGGTGCGCGCGTCCCGCCGTGCTGACGTATCGCTTCCGGACTTCACGCGCTCGGTGGTCGTCCGGATCGAATATTGAAGCGCAGGAGGGCGGATGATGAAAACGGACAAATAAATGATAAATCCGTTCTTTATATCCCTGTTCCGTCTTCCTAAATTTGTTGTAACGAAAATCCTGAAGCATAACCAAACCTATCAGCCTATGAAAGAAAAAGACGCTCCGACCTTTTCGATTTTGTGATCCGGCCCTCTCGGTGAACCTCAGTGCGGGCCTGTCCCGCGGCGGTGATTCTCCCCGCGGGACGCAATCAACCAACTACAACCTAAATACCTATGAAAATGAACCATTATTTGAATGTGCCGGGGCTTCTGCGCAGATTCGCGAAGATCGGGCTGGCTCTGCTGTTCGTCCTGCCGGTCGCTTTCGGCGCCGGTGCGCAGGACGTCTCCCCTGCCAGGGTCTCCGGGACGGTCGTCGACCAGCAGGGCATGCCGATCGTCGGGGCCGGGGTGGTCGTCAGGGGAACCCAGACTGGCTCCGTGACCGACCTCGACGGGCGTTTCACGGTCATGGCAGCCAAGGATGCGACGTTGACAGTTTCATTTATCGGCTATACCACCCGGGAGGTGCCCGTAGGAACCCAGACTGATATTCGCATCGTGCTCGCGGAGAATGTCCAGAGCATCGACGATGTGGTGGTGGTCGGCTTCGGCACCCAGAAGAAGGAGACCGTCACCGGCGCCATCGGGCAGCTGTCGGGCAAGGAGCTGATGCGCTCTCCCGTGACCAATATTTCCAATGCCCTCGTAGGGCGTATCGCCGGTATGGCCGCCGTCCAGAAGACCGGCGAGGCCGGCTTCGAGGAGTCCACGATCCGCGTGCGCGGCGTGGGGACGTATGCCGGCGACCAGAATCCGCTGATCGTCATCGACGGCATCGTGCGCGACATGACGGCCTTCAACATGCTCGACCCGAACGATGTGGAGAACGTCAACGTGCTCAAGGACGCTTCGGCGACAGCCGTGTACGGCGTACGCGGTGCCAACGGCGTCATCATCGTGACGACCAAGCGCGGCCGCGAAGGCAGCCTGAAAATCTCGTTCACGGCCAATGTCGGCTTCACCTCCCCGACGACCCTGCCCAGCCTGGTCAATTCCTACGACTATGCCGTGCTGCGCAACGAGGCGTTCGCCAACGACGGCAAGCCCGACGACATCAAGGTCTTTTCGCAGGACGAACTGTGGAAATTCCGGCATAACCGCGACTATACGCCCTCCGAGGTCGAGGCGATGGGACACCTTTCGCCCGAACAGAAACAGGCGCTGCTCGACAGCCCCGCCATCTATTACGGCAGTACGGACTACATGAAGCGGATTTTCGACGCCGGGGTGTCGCCCCAGCAGCAGTACAGCGTCAATATCTCCGGCGGTACCGAAAAGGTGGCCTTCTTCACCTCGGTGGGGTATTCCAACCAGAAGAGCCTCACCAACGACTTCGGGTTCAGCGATGCGGCCTCCAACTCGGGCAGCCACAAATATAATTTCCGCACCAACTTCGATTTCAACATCATCCCGCTCACCGAGATCAATGTTTCGCTCTCGGGGCAGGTGCGCGAGACGAAGATCATCACCGACCGCAACAGCAGCGTGGACATGTGGGGCCGTTACCGCGACCTGATGCTCAACATCTACGAAGCCCCGCCCTTCTCGGCGCCGGGCGTCTCCGACGGCCGCATCATCACCGATTATGCCGGCGGTACGATCATGGACAGCAACAAGGGCGCATGGGGCAAATCCCCGATCGCCTACATGCTCGAAAAGGCACAGGCGCGCATCAACCAGAGCAGCCTGAATACCTCGATCCGCATCCGCCACCGGATGGATTACCTCGTCGAAGGGCTTTCCGTACGCGGGGCGTTGTCGTATGACCATTATTTTACCAAGACGCTGCGCGTCACCCCCAACCTGCCCGTCTATTCGATCACGCGCAACCCCGCCGATCCGGCCGAGCTGCTCTATTACGGCGGCGAACACAATGCCAAATCCTACGAGGAGACCGGCTGGGGCAAAAACCGCAAGGTCTATGTCGAGGCCGGCATCGACTTCAGCCGCGATTTCGGCAAGCACGCCGTCACGGCCATGGCGCTCGTCACCGGCGAACGCTACACCTCGCCCGGGCTGAAGTACAACGTCCCCCGCGGCTATTACGGTGTGGTGGGGCGTGTCACCTACGGTTACGACCAGCGTTACCTGGCCGAATTCAACATGGGATACAACGGTTCCGAGAACTTCGCGCCCGGCAAGCGGTTCGGGTTTTTCCCGGCCGTTTCGGTAGGCTGGGTCGTGTCGAACGAACCCTACTTCCCGAAGAACGACATCCTCACGTGGCTCAAGTTCCGCGCCTCGTACGGGCAGACCGGCAACAGCGAGATCGGCGGCGACCGCTTCCTTTTCCTGCCCGGCACCTGGGGCAGCCACAGCTACGGCCCCTGGAACGGCACCCCGCTCGACGGGTATTTCTTCGGCTCGTCGAACGGTTCGGTCAATAACCCGGCCTTCCCCGGCAAATACGAACAGTCGACAGGCAACCCCGACGTCACGTGGGAGAAGAAGGAGTCGTACAACATCGCCGCCGAGGTGCGCATGTTCCGCGACCGGCTCTCCGTCACGGTCGACCTGTTCGAGGAGAAGCGCAACAACATCCTCACCAAGCTGGGGGTCACGCCGGGCATCATCGGCCTGAGCGGCGACGCCCTGCCGCCCGTGAATGTGGGGCGCATGAGCAACCGGGGTTACGAGATACAGGTCTCGTGGCGCGACAACGTCGGCACGGATTTCTGGTATGAAGTGGGCGGACAGGTCTCCTATGCCGTCAACAAGATCGACTACAAGGCCGAGCCCTCCTACATGTACGCCTGGATGAACGAAACGGGCTTCGCCTACGGACAGTACAAGGCCTATTACAACGAAGGCTTTTACAATACGCCCGAGGAGGTCGCCAACCATCCCTACAATGCCATCGACGGCAACCGTGTCCAGGGCGGCGACCTGCGTATCGTCGACGTCAACGGCGACGGCATCATCGACGACAAGGACATTACCCCGACGGGCTTCTCGAACGTCCCGCGCTTCGCGTTCAGCAGTAACCTGAGCTTCGGCTACAAGGGGTTCGAAATATCCGCGCTCCTTACCGGTTCGGCGCAGGGGACGTTCAACATGAACGGCTACCTCATCACGCCCTTCGCGCAGGGCAACGGCACGCCGCTGAGCTATATGAACGGCCGCTGGACGCCCGAACGCCATGCCGCCGGCAAGCAGATCACCTTCCCGCGCATGTCCGTGAACATGGCCAACAGCCAGAACAACCAGAACAATGCCTTCTGGTTCCGTTCGACCGACCATATCAAGCTCAAGAACGTCGAGGTGGCCTATACGTTCCGGAACGCCCGCTGGATGCGCAAGGCGCATATCGGCTCGATCCGCGTATTCGTCAATGCCAACAACCTCTGTACCTGGGGTGGCAAAGACCTGGTCGACGGCATCGACCCCGAGCTGGTGCAGGACGGCAGTACGTCCGAAGGCATCATCTATCCGCTCACGCGCGTGTATAACTTCGGTTTCAACATCCAATTTTAAGTCGCAGCCTTATGAAAAAGACCATTTATATGCTTCTCGGCCTGTTGCTGGCGGCCGGCCTTACGTCCTGCCAGGACTGGTTCATCGAGAAGCCCGAAGTGACGGGCATGGATCAGGACGAGGTCTTCAGCACGGCCAAGAACGCCGAGGGGGCGATCGCCGAGGCCTACGCTACGATCCTCTCCTCGGGATTGCCCGTACTGGTGTGGAACAACTCCCCGATCATGCCCTACGAGACGACCGAAGCCATCATGGGCGGCGAAGACCTTTGCCGCCTGACATGGGGATACATGGACAAGCAGGTCGTGGCGGGTATGCTGGCCAACAACGAGAATAACGGCGCCGGTTATACCGACGACTATTTCCCCAACAACTACGCCTACATCCGCAAGGCGTGGCTCGTGTACGAGAACATCGACAAGGTCGCCGATATGTCCGACCGCGACAAAGCCATCGTCAAGGCCGAAATGCAGGTGCTGGTGGCTTTCCGCTACGTAGAGATGCTCAAGCGCTACGGCGGCGTGCCGCTGGTCGAATCGACGCTCACCACGGTCGACGTGCGCCCCCGCTCTACCGTGCAGCAAACCCTCGACTTCATCGTCGGGCTGTGCGACGCGGCCGCCGCGACACTCGAAGGCGTGCGCTGGCCGGCCGACTGGCTGGGGCGCGTGAACAAGGGCGTGGCGCTGGCCGTCAAGGCCGAAGCGCTGATGTACGCCGCCCGTCCCCTCTTCAATGCCGACGCTCCCTACATGCAGATGGCCGACCCCGCGAACAATGAGATGATCTGGCTCGGGGGCTACGATGCCAAGCGCTGGGAAACGGCGCGCCTGGCCAATCAGGAGGTGATCGACTGGGGCAAGGCCAACGGCTTCGAGTTGATCGACACGGGCGACCCCATCAAGGATTACGGCACGGCCGTTGGTACGCCGTCGAACCGCGAGGTGCTGCTGGCCTACAAGCAGCAGCGCGAGGCCGACGACAACGGTATCTACAAGAACTACACCTTCATGCCGACCCACACCGGCCACGACCTGGGGCAGTACCGCGGCACCGGCTACGGTCAGCTCTGCCAGTACCGCAAGGCCGATGGTACGGATCAGACGTGGGCGGGCGTGGACGACTGGCGCCCGGCCGGCGAATACCGCGACAAGGCCGAAGAGCTGGAACCCCGTGCGCAGGCGTCGCTCTATTTCTACGGCGTCAACCCCAAGAACAATACCGGCAACAGCCGTTGGGATCTGTACCAGAACTGGCAGCTCGAATACAAGTGGCAGGACGGCTGTGCCAAGAACATCAAATTTTGGTACGAAGCCGGTTCGCGCGAATGGTTCGAATTCCCGATCTACCGCATGGCGGAGTTTTACCTCAATATCGCCGAGGCCTACAACGAGGAGGGCAACCCGACCATGGCGCTGCGCTACCTGAACGACATCCGCAGGCGCGGAGGCATCCCCGACGAAACGCAGACCGACCGGGTGAGGCTGCGGCGGAGCATCCACCGCGAATGGGCCGTGGAATTCTACGAGGAGAACCAGTGGTATCCCCACGCCCGCCACTGGAAGCAGGGGGCGTCGATGGTCGGCGGGGCCAAGTACAAGTTCGAGTTCTCGCAGGCCGCCGGCGTGTCGTGGAACCCCCGCAAACCCGAGGAGTTCGCCAATTACACGCGCAAGCCCTCCTATGTCCCCGAATACACGTGGCACGAGCGCATGTCCCTTTCGCCCTTTACGCTCAGCGAGGTGAATAAGGGCTATCTGGTGCAGAACCCCGGATATTGATCCGCCCATACACAATCGTTTACCGAAAAAATCAGAATTACATGAATCCCAACCATATGAAAAGTGTGTTCCTCTCAGGCGCGGCACTCGCGGTTCTGGCCGTCGGTGGTGCCGGCCCGGTTTCCGCCCGGGATACCGCGGCTGCGGAACAGCCCGACAGTGCGGCCCTGGAATATGTGATCCCCGGGACATCGGCCCGCACGAAGGCGGTGCTGGTCACTTCGTCCGTCTCTTCCGTGACGGGTGACGAGGTGTCCATCCCCTCGGCCAATATCAACAACATGCTTTACGGACGTATCCCGGGGCTGGTCGTGTCGCAGACCAACGGGGAACCCGGCTACGATGCGGCTGCGCTCGGTATCCGCGGCGTGGCGACCTACAACAACTCGTCGCTGCCGGTCTATGTCGACGGCTTCCAGACCAATATGGCCTATTTCCAGTTCCTCTCGCCTGCCGAGATCGACCGGATCGAGGTGCTGAAGGACGCCGCGGCGCTGGCTCCCTTCGGCATGAGGGGCGCCAACGGCGTGATTTGGGTCACGACCAAACGCGGCCGTATCGGCCGCCCGCGCGTCACGGTCAATGTCCGGGGCGGCGTGCAGCAGCCCATGAACCTCCAGAAACCGTTGCGTACGGGCGACTATACCCGGCTTTACAACGAGGCGCTGAGCAACGACAACGGCAACGTCTGGACACCCTATTACACGGCCGACCAGGTCGCCCGACTGCCCGACGTGGACTGGTACCGCGAGGTCACCAAGAAGGCCACGCCCTATACCGATGCCGACGTGTCGGTCTCGGGCGGCGACAAGACCGTCCGCTATTTCGTGCTGTTCGGCTACATGGGGCAGCGGGGAATCTACGACACGCCTACCAACGACACGCTGGCCAACGCAGGCATCGACCGCTACAATATCCGCACGAACCTCGATATGAACCTCTTCGGTTTCCTGGAGGCCAAGGTCGATGTCGGGGGCCGGATCGAAGACCGCCGTTACCCCAACCGCGCCGCGGGCGACCTGTGGAACGACCTTGCCAAATACCCCAGCTCGGTTTATCCCGTGCGCAACCCCGACGGGACGTGGACGGGTACCCCGATCTACAATTTCAACCCCCTGGCCTCGATCAAGGCGCTGGGGCGCAACTCCACGCACGACCGTACCCTGCAGGCCAATTTCCAGCTCAAGGAGCGGCTCGATTTCCTCGTGGAGGGGCTCTACCTTTCGGAGGCGATGTCGCTGAGCAGCTGGACGCGCGACGGCGCGAGCAACACGCGCAACTATTCGCGCTGGCTCGACGGGGTGCAGCAGACCACCGATAACGACACCCCCTATACCCGTGGCGAGGACAGCGGCCAGAACCAGTGGACGTGGCAGCACTACAATGCCACGGTCGGCTACGACGGCACGTTCGGGCGGCATGTGGTCTCCGCCTCGGCCGGGATACTCTATAATATCTACAAGACCGACTTTTCGCAGAACGGCGCTGCCGGCAAGATGGTCGAATACCGTCACATGACCGTCAACGGGGCGGTCAACTATGCCTATGACGACCGCTATGTGGCGACCTTCTCCTTCGCCGCCGACGGTTCGGACAATTACAGGCCCGGCAACCGCTGGGGGTTCTATCCCTCGCTCGGCCTTGGCTGGATCGTTTCCCGTGAGCGTTTTCTGCGGGACAGCCGCACGGTCGATCTGCTCAAGCTCAGGGCTTCGGTCGGTAAGAACGGCTGGGATCCGATGGGCGAGATGCGTTACCTCTGGGAGGGCTACTATACCGGCCGCGGCGGCCTCAATACGGGAAACTCCGAGCACACGTGGCACGGGGGAACGGCGCTGTCCTACCTCCCGAACCCCGGTATTTTTGCCGAAAAGAGCCTGAAGTACGACGCCGGCATCGACCTGCGCCTGTGGAACAGGTTGTCCCTGAACGTCGACCTGTTCCTCGAAAAAAGATCGGGCATCGTGACCCAGGACTGGATGATCCCCGGTGCCTCGGGCGTGGACAATCCGCCTTACCGCAACATCGGCAGGATGACCAACAGGGGCTTCGAAGTCCAGCTTTCCTGGGCCGACCGCATAGGCGATTTCAATTACGCGCTCACGGGCATGGCCTCGTATAACAGCAACAAGGTCGACTATATGGCCGAGGTCGTGACCGTGCCGACCGCGGCACGTACGGGACGGCGGCTCGACGCCCTGTTCGGATATGTGGCCGACGGGTTCTACGACTGGGACGATTTCGACGTCGGCGGCGAACTCAGGGAGGGGCTTCCCAAGCCTACGTTCGGTGCCGTGCAGCCCGGCGACATCAAGTATAAGAACCTGAACGGCGATACGGTCATCGACGAGAACGACCAGACGGCCATCGGCGACTCGTACCTGCCCAAGTTGCAGTACTCGTTCTCGCTGGCGGCGTCCTACAAGGGGTTCGACCTCTTCGCCCTCTTCCAGGGGGCGGCCGGCCGTGACGTGAACCTGCTCGATGCGCCCTTGCAGAACATTGCCTTCCGCGACAACGGCAACGTCTACGGGATTGCCGAAGGCCGCTGGGCTTACTATCCCGAACAGGGCATCGACACGCGGGCTACGGCCACCTATCCGCGCCTTTCGTTGCAGGACAACAGCAACAACTACCGCAATTCGACACTCTGGAAGCGCAGCGGCGACTTCCTCAAGCTGCGCAACGTGGAACTGGGATACACCTTCGCGCAGCCGTCGCTGAGCAAGGCCGGCATCTCGAAGATCCGCATCTACCTGAGCGGTGTCAACCTGCTGACTGTCAGCAGGCTGATGCGCGACTACGACATTGACCCCGAAATCCTTTCCGGCCACCCGGCGCTGAAATCCTACAACCTCGGACTGACCGTAACCTTCTAAACACGACTGCCATGATACGAAAAAATATGAGAATCCTTTTCGCGGGCGCCCTCCTTTGTTCGCTGTCCCTGGCGGGGTGCGATGCGCTCGACACCAAGGAAGACCTGAACCTGACGGACGAGATGATGGCCACGCGCCGTTACCAGATGTTCGACTGGGGCTACCGCGTTTACGAACACATCCCCTACGGGTTCACGGCGATCGACGGCAACCTCTTCGCAGCCGTTTCCGACGAGGCGCAATACGTGACCACGTTCAGTTCCACGCAGCGGTTCAACGAAGGCAGCTGGAGCGCCTATTACAACCCCGACGATTGCTATACGAGCTATTACAACGGCATCTATGCGGCGCACGACTACCTCGATAAGTCGGTGGATTACAGGTATATCCTCGGTATGCACCGCGACACGCTCACCTCGAACGGCCTGGACAGCTACCGCCGCGACATCGTCGACGTGCAGCGGCTGCGCGCCGAGGCGCATGTGCTGAAAGCCTATTATTATTTCGAGCTTGCCAAGCGTTACGGCGGGGTACCCCTCATCGACCGCGTGTATGCCGACCAGAAGGAGGCCAACCTTCCGCGCGGCACGTTCGACGAGGTGGTCGGCCTCATCCTGCGCGAGATCGAGGGGGTGCGCAACGAACTGGTCGTCGACTGGCGGGCCGAGAACCTCGAGGAGAAGTCGGGCCGGATCACCCGCGGCGCGGCGCTGGCCCTCAAGTCGAGGGTGTTGCTCTATGCCGCCAGCCCGCAGTTCAATCCCTCGGGCGAAAAGTCCAAGTGGGCTGCCGCTGCCGCTGCGGCCTTCGAAGTGATCAACATGGGCATCTATTCCCTGCATCCCGATTACGGCGGGCTGTTCGTCGCCGAAACCTCTACGACCAGCCCCGAGACCATCTGGGCGGTGCGTATGGGGGCGACCAACGAGTTCGAACGCAAGAATTACCCCATCGGCACGCAGGGCGGCGGTACGGGTATCTGCCCTTCGCAGAACCTCGTGGAAGCCTATGAATCTACGGGGGAGGATACGGGCGATGCCTATGCCGGCCTCGACCCGCGCTTCTACGCCACCGTCCTGCGCAACGGCGATACGTGGAACGGGCGCACGCTCGAAATCTATGCGGGCGGCGCCGACGACCCCGCCCGGCAGAACGCTTCGCCCACGGGGTATTACCTGCGCAAGTTCCTGAACGAGAACCTGAACCTCACCAATGACGACAAACGGCTTCGCAGCTGGATCGTTTTCCGCTATGCCGAAATATTGCTTAATTTTGCCGAGGCGATGAACGAAGCCTACGGCCCCGACGACGCCCACGGCTACGGGATGAGTGCGCGCGACGCCGTGGATGCCGTGCGTGCCCGTTCCGGGGTGGGGATGCCCCCGGTCGATGTCGACCCGGGCGATGCGGCCGCCATGCGCACGGCCATCAAACACGAACGCCGCATCGAGTTGGCCTTCGAAGACCATCGCTACTGGGATCTCCGGCGCTGGGACGATGCCGGGACGGTGCTCAACCGGCCCCTGCGCGGCGTGAAGGTGACCCGCAGCGGCGACGGCTTTGCCTACACGCCGTTCGAAGTGGCCAAACGCATCTTCGATGCCCCGAAGATGAACCTTTATCCGATCCCGCAGGCCGAAATCGTAAAATCGGGCGGGGTACTCGACCAGAATCCGGGTTGGTAGACCGAAAAATATCGAACTATGAGAACGATCGTTACATTCTTTTCTGTGCTGCTCCTCGCATGCGGGGCAGCCTCATGCCAGAAGGCCGACAGCGAGAGGCCTTGGGGCAGTGCGGTGATCTATATGCCGCAGGCCGGTTACACTCCTTATGCCGTGCCCAACGGCGGGACGGCGCAGCAGTCCAACAAGAATTACCGCATCGACACGCAGGCGGGGAAGGTACACATTTTCCTGGGCATCTACCGCGCCGGGCTGGCCGAGTTGCAGGCCTACACGGTCAGCGTCTCCGTGGGCAGCACTCCCCTGGACGGGACTGTGTTGCTGCCGGGCCGGGCATACACGCTGCCTTCCTCGGTGAGCTGTCCCGACGGGAAACGCGATGCGACTTTTTTCCTCACGGTCGACATCGCCTATCTGAAGGCGAATGCCGACAAGGATTTTTCCCTGCCGGTCACCATATCCGACCCGACGCGTTATGCGCTCAACGACAAGCTCACAACGACGCAGGTGCGTATCGACACGTCGGAGCTGCTCTCGAAGGAGGGGCTGTAACCCGGCTTTGCCGCCACTCCGGCACGGGGTCGCCTCCGGCGGCCCCGACTGCCGTTTTGTTCCCGGCTGTCGCCTGAAATCGTTTTTTATGAGGAAATTATTTGCGTTCCTGTTTTTTGCGCTCTTTCTTGCACCTGCGCCCCTTGGCGCCCGGCCTTTCTCCCGCGGGCGCATCGTCGTGCATCCCGGCGGGCGTTACCTGCAATATGCCGACGGCAGGCCGTTCTTCTATCTGGGCGACACGGCGTGGGAGTTGTTCCACCGTACCACGCGCGAAGAGGCGCGCCTCTATCTCGAAGACCGCGCCCGGAAAGGGTTCACGGTCATACAGGCCGTCTGCCTCGCGGAACGTGACGGGCTGCGTGTCCCCAATGCCTACGGCGACCTGCCGTTTGCCGATGCGGGGTTCACCCGGCCCAACGAGCGTTATTTCGCGTATGTGGACGAAGTGGTCGCCATGGCCGATTCGCTGGGGCTGGTCATCGGCCTGCTGCCCGTATGGGGCGACAAGTTCTGCCTCAAATGGGGCCCCGGGCCCGAGATCTTCACAACGGAGGGGCGTGCCGAGGCTTTCGGGCGCTATCTGGGGGAGCGTTACCGCATCCGGCGGAATATCATCTGGATACTGGGTGGCGACCGTCCTCCCGAAGGGCGTGAACCCATACTGCGGGCCTTCGCCCGCGGCATTGCCTGCGGTGTCGCCGGCCGCGAGGATTATTCGGCCTGCCTGATTACCTACCATCCGTGGGGGAAATCCTCTTCGGGCGACTGGCTGCACGACGAGCCGTGGCTCGCGTTCAACATGCAGCAGAACGGCCATGCCTACGATTTCGACCTTTGGGAGCGCATCGCCCGTGATTATGCCCGGCGGCCCGTCAAACCCGTGCTGGACGGGGAGCCGATCTACGAGGAACATCCGATCGACTTCGACCGGGAAAAATACGGCACTTCCGAAGCCCTGCATGTGCGGCGGGCGTTCTACCACGAGGTCTTTTCCGGGGCCTGCGGACATACCTACGGCTGCCATGCCGTATGGCAGATGTGGGAACCCGGCCGGTATGCGCCTGTCACGGGGCCCGTGCGGAGCTGGCGGGAATCCCTCTCGCTGCCCGGGGCTTACCAGGTGTGCTATGGGCGGGAACTTATCGAGAGCCGTCCGTTTTTCCGCCGTATTCCCGACCAGGGCGTTATCGCCGGGGATGCCGGCCGGGGGCACGGGCGTTGTACGGCTACCCGCGACAGCCTCGGCACCTATGCCATGGTCTATTCCGAGAGCGGACGGCCGTTTGCCGTCGACCTGGAACGGGTTTCCGGGAAGCGGATCGTGGCCTGGTGGTACGATGTCCGCAGCGGGCGCCCGCTGCGGATCGGGGAATTCCGCCGCCGGGATGCCGGTGCGACGATGACCTTCACGCCCCCGACTTGCGGCAAGGGGAACGATTGGGTACTGGTGCTCGACGATGCGCGCATGAAATATCCGCCGCCCGGGAGATGCCCGGAAGCCCGCTCCGGGGCTGCCGGGTAAGTCCGCCTCCCGGGCGTTTTTATCCGGCGGCGTACAGGGTTTCCTGCCGGTGCGGATCGTGTCCCCGATCCGGGCGCTCTTTGCCTATTATGACGACACACCCCGCACGAAGCCGTGCGGGGTGTGTCGGTGCGGGGTACCCCCCCCTACCTGGTCAGGTATTTACCCTGCTTCTTGAGGGCGTTGTATACCGAGCCGGCCCAATAGTTGCGCAGGCCGAACCCGCCGGGCTTACCGGCCATGTCCATCTGGAGGATGACCTCCTGCGTGGCGGGATCGAACAACACGGCCGTGTAGTATCCGATGCCGTTGCCCTTGTCGAGCGTCGTGGCTATCAACACCAGCCCCTTGTTCCCCGAGCCGTTGTCGTAGCGGGCGAGGATTCCGGGGAGCTGCGCCGCGATGTCGGCCTTCGTGCTGCGGGGCGTGAACTGCTCCGCAGCCAGACCGCCCAACGCCTCGTTGGCCTGTTCGACATTGGTCGAAAGGATGTCGATGCCGGTGAATCCGGCCACGTCGTATTTCTTGGGTTCGCTGAGGAAGAGCCGGTTGATCGCCTCGAACGCCTTGATGAACTCGGCCGGCTGCTCGTTGGCCCCGATGACGCTCACGCAGCTGTAATCCACGCCGTAGAAGTCGGCAGCCATCTTCGTCTTTCCCTTCTGTGCGAAACCGCCGACGGCGATCAGGCACAGGGCTATGCTCAGTAATTTTTTCATGGTTGGGTTTTATTTGGTTTGTTCGCGTAAATCTACGAATTTTATTTGTTTCCGGCTCATTTGGGGCATCTGTTTTTTCGCAATGTACTCCACCGGTTCGAAGACCACCTCGGGTGCTACGCGCACTTTCGAGCGGAACGTGTCCTTGATCTCCTTCTCGAACGCTTCGTCGCGGCGCGTGCTGCCGATTCGCAGCACGATCTGGTCGGTGCCGAGGCTTCCGGTGAATACCTCGATGATGTAGTTGTTCACGCCGGGGATGTTCTCCAGCACGTCGTACAGCGCGGGCGGGTAGAGCGTCGTGCCCTTGAATTTGATCATCTGCCCCCGGCGTCCGATCACCGACGAGAGGCGCATCGTCGTGCGGCCGCAGGCGCAGCGTCCCGTGCGGGCGATGCAGATGTCGCCCGTCTTGAAGCGCAGCAGCGGCATGCCCCGCACGCCGAGCGTCGTAATGACCACCTCGCCCTCCTGTCCCTCGGGCACGGGGTTGTTCTGCTCGTCGAGCAGCTCCACTAGAAGCATGTCGGCCGGAACATGCCCGCCGCAGTGGTGCCCGCATTCGGTGATCGAGGTCTGCATCTCGGTCGAGGCGTATGTCGAGAAGAGCTCCAGTTCGGGCCACAGTTCGGTGATTTTCGCTCCCAGCGTGTTGTTGCTGAAGTCGGTGTCGCGCAGTGCCTCGCCGATGCAGATCGCACGGCGCAGCGACGAGCGGCGGTAGTCGATCCCGTGCTCCTGCGCATAGCCGACGAGTTTTATCAGGAACGACGGCACGACGATGCAGCCCGTGGGGCCGATGCGCCGGATGGTGTCCCATTGCAGTTCGGGGATGCCGTTTCCCACGCGGATCACGCCGCATCCCAGCTCCCGGGCTCCCATGAAGTAAGCCAGCCCGGCCATGAAGCGGCGGTCGATGGTCGTCATCAGCTGCAGGATGTCCTCCCCGGTGCATCCCGCCGTGGTGAACGACACGGCCTCGTTGTAGGCCAGCCGGGCCAGGTCTTCTTCCGTGAGGGCGAACGTCACCGGGTCGCCGAGGGTTCCCGACGTGGTCACGTAGTCGATGATGCGGTTGCGGGGTACGCAGACGAACTCCCCGGGGTGCAGTTGCAGATCCGTTTTGGTGGTTACGGGCAGGCGCCGCAGGTCGTCCGTTGTGCGGATGTCGCCGGGCTGCATGCCGCAGCCGTCGAACATGCGCCGGTAGTAAGGTGAATTTTCATAGAGGTAGACGACCTCTTCGCGCAGGCGCTCCTCTTGGAACGCCGCGATCGCATCGGCCGATGCGAATTGTATCTGCGGGTTTCGTATCATGGCTTGCATTCCGATTTGAGTCTTTCTATCGCCAGGAGTTCGTCCCTGCGGGGAACCCCGGCCTCCAGCGCCCTGCCGAAGCTCTGCGCCGCGCGCCCGTCGTCGCCCTGCGAGAGGTAGTATTCCCCCAGCAGTTTCCAGGTGTGGAAATTCTGCGGGTTGGTTCGGGCGAAGGTTTCTGTCAATTCCCCGTCGGCCTTCCTCCCTGCTTTCATCGCCCGGCGGATGCGGGCGCCGAGTTGGCGGTATGCGACCACGCGCGGGTAGTCGCGGGCCAGGTAGGCCGTGTCGGGGGGTATCTCCAGCGTCGCGTTGTACAGCTCTGCGGCGGGGTCGGGGTTGCGCAGGATCGCCCCGAGGTCGTAGCAGACAAAGGCGCCGCCCTGCCACGGCGAGGTCGAGACCCACATTTGCAGGGTTGCCGGCTTGAATATGACCGAGTGGTGGGCGATCGACTGGTTCACCGAACAGTCGTTCCCCACGCCGATGTCTTTGCCGCCCGTGCCGCGCTGGTCGCGCAGCATGGCGGCCGCTGCCGGGA
>ERZ773235.105-NODE-105-length-115960-cov-9.220353_pt1 | contig 115960 bp, 119 predicted proteins | sample MGYA00580522_ERZ773235 | MGnify/ENA primary metagenome ERZ773235 (study PRJEB29015, sample SAMEA2737797) | human gut metagenome | biome: human gut; feature: human-associated habitat; material: faeces | place: China | collected 2012 ... | reverse complement strand
GAACGGTTACCTATTTAAATATGTAACTAATGAAAATATTTATGAAAGAGAATATAAATTAGTATAAAAAAAGAACATAGATAAATTTCTATGTTCTATAATTTAACATCCTAATCTTTCATGGAAAGTACGAGATATAACTTCTTCTTGATGTGCTCTTGATAATTTATCAAAAAGAACAGCGTATCCAGATACTCTAATAGTTAAAGTAGGGTATTTACCAGGATTATTCATAGCATCAATTAACGTCTCACGGTTAAGTACGTTTACGTTTAAATGATGAGCGCCTTTTTCCATATAACCATCAAGTACGTTTACTAAGTTTTCTACTTGTTCTTCTTTTGTATGTCCAAGTGCACTAGGAACGATAGAGAAAGTATTTGAAATACCATCTTCACAGCAATTAGTGTATGGCATTTTAGCAACTGAGTTTAAAGATGCAAGTGCACCAGAAGAATCTCTACCATGCATTGGGTTAGCTCCTGGAGCGAATGCTACACCTTTTTTTCTTCCGTCTGGAGTAGAACCTGTTTTCTTACCATACATAACGTTAGAAGTAATTGTAAGAACTGATAAAGTATGTCTTGCACCCCTGTATAGCTTGTGCTCGCATAAATCAGCGTAGAATTCTTCAAGTAATTCTTTACCTAAATTATCAACTTTATCATCGTCATTACCATACTTAGGGAATTCTCCAGTAATTTCAAAGTCTACTGCGATACCATCTTCATCTCTAATTGGTTTAACCTTAGCGTATTTAATTGCTGATAATGAATCAACAGCAACAGAGAATCCTGCAATTCCAAAAGCCATTAATCTATCAAGCTTTGTATCATGTAGTGCCATTTGACCTTTTTCATATGCATATTTATCGTGCATAAAGTGAATTATGTTCATTGCATCAACGTATGTTTTAGCAATTTTTTTCATTGCCTTTGAATATGCTTTTCTAACACTTTCATAGTCTAGATATTCATCAGTAATCTTATCTAATCCATCAACAACAAGTTCCTTTTTAACTTCGTCTATACCACCGTTTATTGCGTATAAAAGTGTTTTAGCAAGATTACATCTAGCTCCGAAAAATTGCATTTGTTTTCCAACTGTCATAGCAGAAACGCAGCAGGCGATAGCGTAATCACATCCATGAATTGGTCTCATAAGTTCATCTGATTCATACTGAATTGCATCTGTATCAATTGATACTTTAGCACAATATTTTTTGAAGTTTTCTGGTAAATTATCACTCCATAAAACAGTTAAGTTAGGTTCAGGAGATGATCCTAAATTATATAGCGTATGTAAATATCTAAATGAGTTTTTAGTAACAAGTGATTTTCCGTCTTCTGTCATACCACCTAAACTTTCAGTAACCCAAGTTGGATCTCCTGCAAATAACTCATTATATTCAGGTGTCCTTAAGTGTCTTGCCATTCTAAGTTTCATAATGAATTGGTCAATTATTTCTTGAGCTTCTTCTTCAGTTATTATTCCTTTTTTTAAGTCTCTTTCAAAATAAATATCTAAGAATGTAGATGTTCTACCTAAACTCATAGCAGCTCCGTTATTTTCTTTTATTGCAGCTAAATAACCAAAGTATAACCATTGCACGGCTTCTTTAGCATTATTTGCGGGCATTGATATATCAAAACCATATTTTGATGCCATGGATTTGATTTCTCCTAAAGCTTTTATTTGTTCAGATACTTCCTCTCTTAACCTGATCATCTCTTCGGTTAATTCTTCTTTTTCTAATGATATTAAATCTTTTTTCTTTTCTTCTATTAGTCTATCGATACCATATAAAGCAATTCTTCTATAATCACCAATTATTCTTCCTCTTCCATAAGCATCAGGAAGTCCAGTAAGTAAACCTGCGTGTCTTGCTTTTCTAATATCTGTTGTATAAGCAGAAAATACACCATCATTATGAGTTTTTCTATACTTAAAGTATTCTTCAACACTAGGATCTAGCTTATAACCATAAGCTTCTAATGATTGACGCACCATACGCATTCCACCGAATGGATTAACTATTCTTTTAAGTGGTGCATCTGTTTGAAAACCTACGATTACTTCATCATCCTTAATTAAGTAACCTGGGTTATATGCATCAATTCCTGATACTGTTTTAGTATCAACATCATATATTCCTTTTTCAATTTCAATTTTTGACATTTCTTGATATTTGTCATTTAATCTTTTTGTTTTTTCTGTTGGTGAGGCTAAAAAGCTATCATCACCAGTATATTCTGTATAATTGTCTAAGATAAATTGTTTAACGTCTATTTCATTTTTCCATTTATCTCCTTTAAAACCTTCATATTGTTCCATTTTGTTACCTCCCTTTGTTTTTTACACAATAACAATTATAACAAACCATAAAAAAATATCAATGTTGCTTTTGCAACATTGATACATAAATTGATATATTTTACAAAAATTTACTATTCGTAGCTTTTTAATGCTTCTACCATATCTAGTTTTTTTAATTCAAAGTGCATAAATAAGTTAACTATAAATAGGAATAGAAGTGTAATTATAAAGGATAATAAATAACTTATAAAATTAATATTAAAAGTAAACATAAATAAATTTGTTTCACAAATTTTTATTACGTAAAGTGTTAAAATGCTTCCTACAATAAGTCCTATAAGTGAACCTATAATAGTTAGAATAAGCATTTCTTTATAAATGTATTTAGTAACTTCTTCATCATAGAATCCTAATACCTTAATCGTTGCAAGTTCTCTTCTTCTTTCACTTATATTTACGCTTGCTAAATTATATAAAACAACAAATGCAAGTGCTGCAGCACAAACAATTAGTATTAAAATAACATAATTTAACGTATTCATCATATCCTTATAGTTATTTTTTGTATCGGATGATAAAAGGGTAGAAGTAACGTTATTAATATCTGAGATATTACTTTCTAAAGCTTTTTCTTTTTTATTACTTAAATTTTTAGTAATGGCAATAATAGTAGAGTAATTAGCGTTTTCACCTGATAATTTTTTATAAAGTTTAGGCGATATATATACGTAATGCTCTATATAATTTTCTGTTATGTCAGATACTTTTACATTTACCTTTTTATTGTTTGGAAGAGTAAGTTTTGCATAACTATTCTTTTTTAATTTAAGTAGTTTTGCAAGCTTTTCTGATACTATAATTCCGTCGTCATCCATTTTAATATCTTTTTTAGTTTTTCTTTGTCTAAGCGTTATATAATCGTTTATCTTTTCTTTGTTTTCGGGAACAATGATGTTAGAATTTTCACTTTTTTTATTATTTTTCAATAAAACGTTAGATTTATAAACATAAGTTATTTTCTTTATCTCATTTTCATCTAATATTTTTTCTTCTAAAACTTTCTTATCATTATTTGAAGCATTATTATTTATGCTAATTATCATGTCATATTTATCTATTTTATTATACTGGTTATCAGCTACTTTCATAACGGAGTCTTTTATTCCGAATGATGCAAGTATTAATGCGGTAGAACCACAAATACCAATTACGGTCATAAATAATCTTTTTTTGTATCTAAATATGTTTCTTAAAGTAATCTTGTTTAGGAAACTTAAATTATTCCAGATTTTATCTATTTTTTCTAGGAATATTCTTTTTCCTTTTTTAGGGGCCTCTGGTCTCATAAGTTCTGCTGGTGTTTTGCTAGTATCTTTAAGGAAGACTAGTATTGTTGCTAAAACGGTAGATAAAATTGAAAAAACTAAAGAAAATAGGGCATAGTTAATTTGCATAGTAGCATTTATACTTGGCATATCGTAAAAGATATTGTAGCAATAACCAACAAGCATAGGAATTAACTTATAGAACAAAATAGTTCCTATTATGCTTCCTAAAATACTTGCTAAAAGCGCATATAAAACGTATTTAAAGATAACTGATGATTTACTATAACCAATTGCTCTTAAAGTTCCCATCCCTATTCTTTCTTCATCTACCATACGTGTCATAGTAGTTAAGCTAACTAAAGCCGCAACTAAGAAGAACATTAAAGGGAAGACCTTAGCTATGTTTTCTATTCTTTCTGTTTCAAGCTTGTATTCATAAAATCCGGCAACTTCACTTCGTTTTATAGAATATGCTAAAACGTCTTTTATTTTTGATAACTCATCTTCTTTTTCCTTTAGTTCGCTGCTCACTTCCTTAATTGACGTATTAAGTTCGTCACTAGGTAAGTCCGTACTATTAAGTCTATTTAAATTATCTTTTAATTCGTTTATGTCACTTTCAAGAACACTTACGTTTCTTTTGTGAGTTTCTTTAGCACTCTTTAAAATTTCTTCGTTAACTAATGATTTATACTTATTAATAAAACTATCATACTTTTTACTATAGGTGTCATACTTATTAGCACCCTTAATTGTTATATATCCTTCCGTATATAAATCAGATGCAAAATCGCCTTCACTTAAATACATAAAATAATCTACTTTTCCGTTTTTTAAATTACTAGTTCCTCTGTCTTTTGAAGAGTAGTAGCTGCTTCTTACAACACCTACTATTTTTATTTTTTTAGCGCGAAGACCATTTTCATCTTCTGGTTTTAGTGTAACTAAATCATCAAGTGATAAATTATTATCGGTTAAAAACTTTTCTTCAACTAATCCTTCATTGATGGTTTTAGGATACCTTCCTTTAAGTAAGGTTAAATGATTTATATAATCATCACTTTTTAAGTCTCTATCTTCATTTATACTATTTAACTTAATTACGTAATCGGAGTTATTAATCGTTGTTATAACGTCTAATGTTTTTGATAGAAAAACTCCTTTAACACCATCTACTTGTTTTAAAGAATAGTAGTCATTTTTTGAAAATCCAGATGATGAAACTACCTTTAGGTCAAATAAATTAGTTTCCTTATAATATGCTTTTGCAGTTTCTTTCATGTCCTTTGGAGTAGATTTAAGGCCTACATAAAAGCCTGTTCCGATAACTATTATTAATAATAAGGAAATAAACTTTTTTTTATTAAGTGATATTTCTCTTAAAGCGTCCTTTAATATACTTTTTTTCTTTACCATTTTAAATCACCTACAGCCTTAGGTTTTTTATTTATTTTAACGCTTGATACACTTCCGTTTTTAAAGGTAATAACTTTGTTTGCCATAGGTGCTATTGCATTGTTATGAGTTATTATAACGACTGTCATTTTTTCTTTTTTCGCCATGTTTTGTAATAGTTTTAATATTTGCTTGCCGGTTTTATAATCAAGTGCACCAGTAGGCTCATCGCATAAAAGTAATTTAGGTCTTTTAGCAACTCCTCTTGCAATTGCAACACGTTGTTGTTCTCCTCCAGATAATTCAGAAGGAAAGTTATCCATTCTTTTTGTTAATCCAACCTTTTTTATAACGCTTATAGCATCCATTGGATTTTTACATATTTGTGTTGCTAGTTCAACGTTTTCTTTAGCGGTTAGATTTTGCACTAAATTATAAAATTGAAATACGAATCCAACGTCTTCACGTCTGTATTTAATTAGTTTTCTTTCCTTTAATTCAGTTATGTTAACACCGTCTACAATTACGCTTCCACTTGATGCTTTATCTATTCCACCTAATATGTTTAAACAAGTTGTTTTACCCGCTCCGGAAGGCCCTAAAATAATGGCAAGTTCACCTTTTTCTATTTCAAATGATGCTTTTTTAAGTGCTTTTACTATAACATCTTCATTACCATAATTTTTACATACGTTTTTAAATTCTATATAAGCCATAAAAACCCTCCTTTTCCAGATATTATATTACATTTTAGAAGGTTAAATGTCAACTCAAGTTAAAATATTATTTTATTTTTTTTAAACAAATGTTATAATAAATTTATAAGATAGGAAAGAAAGTATAATTATGGGGTGAAAATTATGGAAGATAAAGATTTTGAAACATTAGAAGATTTAGATATTAATGATGAAAATACTAAGGAAGAAGAAACGAGTGAGGATGTTAACGTAATAAAAGAACAGAAGATAGATGACATTCCAAAAGAAGTTAAAGTAGATGTTCTTCCAAACGAAATAGGAAGGGTAAAAGACGTCGGAATAGATAATGTAAATATAGTTGTAACATCTAATTTAGCTTATGAAAAAAACTTGATTGATCATCACGTAATATTTGAAACAAATTCTAACCAAAAAATAGTTGGAACGGTAATTAGTTTAAATAGTGAAATTGGAAGCATTAAATTAATAGGAGAAATAAATGGTCCTAGATTTATTCCGGGTGTACTTGTAAAACCATCCATTGGGAACGTTTGTTTTGCTGCAACAGATGAAGAAGTAAGATTAATAATATCAGGAGATCAAAACAACTTTATGAAAAGGGTATTAATTGGCAATATGCCACTTTATAACAATACTCCTGCGTATGTATCTACAAATACGTTCTTCAGTAATCATTTTGCAATTTTTGGAAATACCGGTTCAGGTAAATCATGTGGTGTTGCAAGATTATTTCAAAATATATTCTTTAATAATACGCAAACTCCAAGAAATGCGTGCATATTTATATTTGATGCTTATGGGGAATATGAAAGTGCCTTATCAGTTCAAAATAGTCAGGTATTCTTTAAGAAATATTCAACTAACGTAAGACAAAATCCTCAGAATCTAATTAAGTTACCATTATGGCTTTTAGATATTGATGATTTTGCACTTTTACTAGAAGTTGATGATCCAACTCAATTACCTATAATTGAAAAGGCTTTAAGACTAGTTACTATTTTTTCTGGTAGTGATGAAGAAACTAAAATATATAAAAATGATATAATCGCTAAGGCTATACTAGAAGTGCTTTATTCTGGCGGGGCAGCATCACAAATACATGACCAAATATTTGCAATATTAACTTCATTTAACACTGAGGATTTAAACCTTGAAACTCCTATTGTACAACCTGGTTATACTAGAAGTTTAAGACAGTGTTTAATAATTGATAAGGAAGGTAAGATAGGTGAAATGCAGCTTGTAACAGAGTTTATTAAAAAGTTCATTAATCCTGATTTAAAATTAGAACTTCCTGATGGAACAATACCATTTACATTGGAAAACTTAAGAGATGCATTTGATTTTGCTCTTATTTCTGAAGGAACACTAAAAAGTGATAAGATGTATGATAAAGCAAATGTACTTAAGGTAAGACTTGATTCTCTTATTAAGGGTGAGTATGCCCAGTATTTTAAGATGGATAAGTATGTTGATAAAAATACGTTTATAAAAGAGCTTATTACCGCTTCTAATGGAGGAAGAGCACAAATTATAAATATAAACATAAGCTATTTGGATGACAGACTTGCAAAGACAATATGTAAGATATATGCAAAGTTATTGTTTGATTTTACTTCTAAACTTCAGCAGAGAGGATCGTTCCCTGTCCACTTGATATTAGAAGAAGCACACAGATACGTACAGCAAGATTCTGATTCGAAAGTGTTAGGATATAATATTTTTGATAGAATTGCTAAAGAAGGAAGAAAGTATGGTGTTTTATTAGGCCTTATATCACAAAGACCATCAGAGATGAGCGAAACTGTATTATCACAGTGTTCTAACTTCTTAATATTTAAGATGCAACATCCTAAAGATGTATCGTTTATAAGACAAATGGTTCCTTTTATAACCGATGAAATAGTTGAGAAGATGAAAGGGTTACAACCTGGTACTTGCGTTGTATTTGGTTCTGCATTTAAGCTTCCAACCATTGTTAAAATGGAAATGCCAAATCCACAGCCAATGAGTCAAAACGTTGATGTTTCAAGATTATGGTATTAAAGAAATCATAAAAGTGATTTCTTTTTCTTTATTCATTTTTTTAAATGTGTTAAAATATAAATATATAAAGAAAGGGTAACGATAATGAAAGAACAAACAAAAAAGATGATATTATTAATAGCAATATGCATGGTAACAATTGGAATACTTGTAGTTGCACTTAAACTAAATCAAAACAGGGAAGAAAACTTACTTTCAGAATCTAAAATAAAGAATTATTTAACTGAAATTAAGTATGATGAAATATCAAACCACGTTATAGAACAACCGAGTTCTGTTATCTACGTATCAAATAGTAGTGAAGACAGCACCAAAAAGTTTGAAAATATATTTATACCTGTAGTAAAAAAATATAATTTAGAAAACGAAATTATATATATTAATATTAATGGTATAACGGTTGTTGATCCATTTTATCAAAGTGCACCAGAATTAGTTTTTTATACTAATGGAGAAGTGTCTGACGTAATAGATGTTAGTACATTAAAAACTAAAGATGACGTAATTAAAGTGCTAAAGGAAAGAAGTGTAATAAATGATTAACGTAGTATTATTTGAACCAGAAATACCAGGTAATACTGGCAATATAATGCGTACTTGTGCTGCAACTGGAACTCATCTTCACTTAATTAAACCACTTGGTTTTTCACTAGATGAAAGTTATATAAAAAGAAGTGGTGCAAACTATATAAAAGACTGTGATTATAAAGTATATGAAAACTGGGATGATTTTAAAAGTAAAAATAACGGTACATATTATTATTTAACCAGATATGGAAAAAAGCCTCATACATCATTTGACTATAGTAATAAAGATGAAAATATATATTTGGTATTTGGCAAAGAATCAAGTGGTATTCCTCTTGAGATACTAAAGGATGATTTAGAACATTGTCTTAGAATTCCTATGAATGATAAGGTAAGGGCACTTAATTTATCTAATTGTGCTGCTATTATGGTTTATGAGGTATTAAGACAACAAAACTATAATGATCTTTTAAGAACTGAGCCATTTAAGGGAGAAGATTTTATAGAAACAGGAATAGATGCTAGCAAATAAGCTAGTTTTTTTAAATTCATTTAAAAAAGCGATTTATTTATCGCTTTTAATTATTAACTTCAAGTTTTATTGAGTTTATATTATCTTCCATAATTGAGATATAATCTTTTTTATCTTTTCTATCACTAGCACTTAGTGTAGATATGGTATTTAGTTTTACGGTTGTAAACTCATAACTTTCTTTTAATTTTTTAATTGTATCATTTTCTTTTTCATCATCTTTTAAGAATATATAACTTATTTTCTTATTAGCTAAAAGCTTTCTTACTTCAGAAAGTGTTTTATCACTTAAATTATTGTTTTCTTCTAATGATATAACGTTAAATCCATACTTTTCTAAATATTTAAACGTATCACTTGAAACAACTATCGTAGCATTATTTGCGTTAGTTGCAATTTGTTTTAGTTCAGCGTCTATTTCTGATAGATTAAGTTTTAACTCTTCATAGTTACTATCTATTACGTCTGTTTCTATTTTTTCATTAATGTATTCTTCAAGACCTTTTTTTATGTTTGAAGCCATCATTAAGTAATTTGATGGGTTAAGCCAGTTTTCAGCAGGATCACCTATATATGTCATACCAAGTGATGCATCAATTACCTTTATGTTTTTATTTTTATTTAAAAGGCTAACAGCATAATCTTTTTCTTTTTTAATAGTTCCATTATAAACAAATAAATCTCCTTTACTATAATCACTTAATTGTTTATTTGTTAGCTTATAATTTTTATAGTTTATTCCATCTGGATAAATACTATATATGGCAATTTTTTCTCCGTATAAGTTATCTAGTATATATTCCGTTGGGTAAGTACTTGTATAAGCCGTCATGGAAAACGTAGTATCTTCCTTGGCACACCCAGATAACATAAACAGTGATACGATAATTCCAATTATCACAATAATTTTATTTTTCATTTTTATTCTCCTTTTTTGGTACGGGATCATATCCATAAGTTCCAAACGGATTACATTTAAGTATTCTTATTGTTCCTAAATATAATCCTTTAAAAACTCCATGAGTCTCTAGTGCTTCAATCATATAATTTGAACACGACGGAACGTGTTTGCAGTATCCGTGAAAACTTCCAGGAATTTTTTGATATACTTTAACAATCCCTATTAATATTTTTTTAATCATACTGATATTTTATCATTTTTTAGATAATAATGGTAGGGGTATATTATAAAAAAATAAATTTTATACTTTACGTAAAGTACTATTTTTGTAATATTTTTTAATTTTTTTATATGGACAATTTATCTCATTATATGGTATCATAGTGGTAGCCAGTGGAATGAAGTGGTAGATTGTGGGGGATTAATATGTTCATGGGAGAGTTTCATCATAATATTGATGATAAAGCAAGACTTGTTGTTCCGTCTAAGTTCAGAGTAGAACTTGGAGATACATTTATTGTTACCCGTGGACTTGAAGGATGTCTATTCGTTTATTCAAAGGAAGAATGGGAAAGATTGGTTGAAAAACTAAGAAAACTTCCATTTACAAAGAAAGATGCTAGGGCTTTCTTAAGATTTTTCTTGTCAGGAGCACAGGAAGCATCATTTGATAAACAAGGAAGAGTAGCACTTCCACAACCACTTGTGTCTTACGCTAACATAGAAAAAGAATGCGTTATAATTGGCGTGAATGACAGACTAGAGATATGGTCAGAAAGTAAGTTTAACACCTTACTAGAAGAAAATTATGATAACATATCAGACATAGCAGAAGACTTGTTTGATAATATGGAGGTTTAAATGAAACATATAAGCGTTTTACTAGAGCCTACCATTTCTTCTTTAAACATTAAGGAAGATGGTGTTTATGTTGACTGTACTTTAGGATATGCTGGTCATTCAAGTGCAATCTTAAAAAGATTGAAAAAGGGAAAATTATATGCTTTTGATCAAGATGAAGAAGCAAGAAATTATAGTGAAAACATTCTAAAGAAAGTTGGAGATAACTTTACTATTATTCCTAGTAACTTTGTTAATTTAAAAGAAGAACTAGAAAAAAGAGGTATTTTTAAAGTAGATGGCATTATGTTTGACCTTGGAGTTTCGTCTCCGCAACTAGATGATGCCGCTAGGGGGTTTAGTTTTCACTTAGATGCAGATCTTGATATGCGTATGGATAGAAAAAGTAGCCTTTCAGCATATGAGGTTGTTAATGAATATTCTTTTAATGATTTATACCGAATAATAAGAGATTATGGTGAAGAAAAATACGCTAAGCAAATAGCAAGAGAAATAGAAAAAGTAAGAAGTACAAGAAAAATAAAGACGACGCTTGAACTTGCAGAGGTTATATCTAATTGTGTACCTGCTAAATATAAAAGGCTTACACATCCTGCTAGAAGAACATTTCAAGCGATTAGAATAGAGGTAAATAAAGAACTTAGTATTCTACCTAAGGCCTTAAATGATGCGATTGATATGCTAAAAAAAGATGGTGTAATAGCAGTTATTACTTTCCACTCACTAGAAGATAGGATATGTAAAGAAGTATTTAAAGAAAGGTCTAAGGAAAACGAAATATTTAAAGGAATGCCAAACGTTCCTGAAGAATATATTCCAGATATTAAAGTATTAAAAAAGATAAAGCCTTCTAAAGAAGAATTAGAAGAAAATAAAAGAAGTAGAAGTGCAACTTTAAGAGTTGCTATAAAACAAAAATAAGGGTGATAATATGGCAAAACAAAGAAAGAGAAAGACTAAATTTGAAAAAATGATGATAACACTTACCGTAACTACGGTAGCATTTGTTTTCGTGTCCGTATTTTTCTTTAAGGCACAATTATCATCTGTTAATATAGAAGTCGAAAGACTTAAAAAAAGCGTAACCAAACAAGAAAAAGTAAACGAAAGTTTAACGATGAAAGTAAACGAACTTATTTCATTAGAAAATATGCAACTTGTTGCAGCAAGTAACGGATTGGAGTATAATAATAATAACATTATTGTAATTCAAAAATAAGGGTGATTTAAATGAAAAGAGAAATGTTAAATAAAAATAAAAACGCAACTGCTAAAATTTTTACTTTAATATTTTTTCTTTTTATTTTTGTGCTTATTTTAAGATTAGGCTATCTATGTTTAACTGGAAAAGTAGATGGTATAAACCTAAAAAGTTTTGCAAATAAGAGAAACACAAAAAAAGAAACGTTATACGCTCTAAGAGGTAACATATATGATGTTAATGGTGACGTTTTAGCACAAACAATAAATTCATATACGATAATAGCATACTTAGATGAATCAAGAAGTAAGGATTCTAAAGTTCCTCTTCATGTTGTAAATAAAGAAGATACGGCAGAAAAACTAGCTACCGTACTTGATATGTCAAAAGAACAAATTTTAGAAAGATTAAATAAAAAAGCTTATCAGGTAGAGTTTGGTTCAAAGGGAAAAGGCCTTACCGAACTTCAAAAAGAAGCTATTGAAAACTTAAATTTAAGTGGAATAGATTTTATAACAACTCATAAAAGATATTATCCAAATAACAATTTTTTATCATATGTAATAGGTTATACTTCAAGTGATGAAAATGGCAATATGAAAGGCCTTATGGGAATTGAAAAACAGTATGATGAAAAGATGACTGGTACTAATGGCTTTGTTAAATATCAAAAGGATTTAAATGGCTATAAGTTTCCTAATTCTAATGAGATTAGAAAGGAAAAAATAGATGGAAATGATGTTTATTTAACAATTGATTCAAACGTACAAATGTCTTTGGAAACGGCTATTAATAAGGCTCAAAATGAATCTAGTGCAAACTGGATAGTTGCGGTAGTTGCAGATGCTAAAACCGGAAAAATATTAGGTTCTGCAACAAGCCCATCATTTAATCCAAACACAAAAGATATAAAAAACTACTTAAACCCACTTGTATCTTATACTTATGAACCAGGATCTGTTATGAAAACTTATAGTTATATGGCAGCTTTTGAAAATAATCCTACCTGGGATCCTTATAATACTAACTGTGAAACTGGTCCTTATGAGATAGGTGATGATACCGTAAGAGACTGGAACAAAACAGGTTGGGGACTAATACCTTATTCAAGAGGATACACGCTATCTTCTAACACTTGCGTTGCAAACATGATAAAAAATTATTTGTCAAAACAGAAACTTATGGATTATTATAAAAAGTTAGGATTTGGTCAAAAAACAAATATTGACCTTCCAAACGAGTATACTGGTAAGGTTAAGTTTAGGTATGATGTCGAAGTTGTTAATGCCGGATTTGGACAAGGTATTACAACAACTCCTATTCAGCAGATAAAAGCACTTACGGCGATTTCTAATAATGGCGTAATATTAAATCCTTATATTGTTTCTAAGACCGTTAACTCCTCAACTAAAGAAGTAACTTATAAGGCAGCGGTAAAAGAAGGGGAGAAAGTTGCATCTACTGAAACAATAAATAAGATAAAAGATTTAATGTACCGTGTTGTAAACTCTGATTCATCGGAAACAACAGGTAGTAAATATAAAATGGATGGCTATGATTTAATTGGTAAAACAGGTACTGCTCAAATAGCTAATCCAAGAACTGGAAAATATTATGATGGTAAGTATGACTATATAACTTCTTTTTCTGGAATGTATCCTAAAGATGATCCTAAGGTAATTTTATATGTTGCTTTCCAAAGAAGTTACAACTCTAACGTACTTCCGCAAACGGTTCAAACAATAGTAAGAGATACTGCAAAATACTTAGGCATATTTGAAGAAGCTCCTGAAATAAATAAAGAAGTTACTACGTATAAATTAGGTAGTTATAAAAATAAGACAACCGAATCAGTTAAGCAGGCCTTAGATGCGTTGGGCGCAAGCTATGTTATTTTTGGAGATGGAAACAAAGTAATTAGTCAGTATCCAAATAAGAATTCTAAGGTAAGTACAAAAGATAAAGTATTTATATTTACAAATGGAACTATAACAATGCCAGATTTAACTAATTATTCTGTTAAAGAAGCTGACGTTGTATTATCTAAATTAGGAATTAAGCACACTATTAATGCATCAGGATATATAGGATATCAAAGCGTAAGCGCGGGAACCGTTATAAATAGTGATATGGAAGTTACGTTAAACTAATAAATTTAGAAAGCTCTTTAAATTTTTGAAATTTTTTTCAGAAATTTATGTCGTGGGAAAACCTTTCTGATAAATATTTATATGGAAGTAAAAATAAAAGGAGGTATGGTATTATCGATGCTAAACTAGATGTAACACTTTCTTATGTTTACCATCAGATAATATTGACATAATCATTATGTATATAAAAAGAGAAATAAAAGGAGAAACTTATCGTAAATTAGTTGAGTATGCTTTTAAGAACTGTGATATGGTATCTTTTACTGAGTATCCTGATCAAAATTCTAGATTTCACAAAAAGATATTAAATAAACTTTTAAAGTGTGAAAACTTAACTAAAGATGATTTAATAAAAAATTATTCTTATAAATATGAAGGATATATATTTAATAAATATAAAGATAATAATATAATATTTGATAAAAAGTATTTAAGAAATAGAGTAACTACTAATTACGATACTTACGAAATATTTAAGGAAAACATTGAATATCAAAAAAAATTAAAGAAAGAATACAGAGATTTAGGGATAAATATCTCCTTTGAAAATATGAGTTATGAAGAATATGTTGAATTTTTTGAGTATGATATTAGAATGGGTTATTTAGCTCGACCAATGGATTGTTGTTTTTATGAATATAGTGTTAAAAGTTTCTTAGAAAGATATAATGATATTATATTAAGAAAGAAGAAAAAATATTTTACTGAGTTTTTTGGATTAAAAAGAACTCATGTGGAGACAATTTATTATATGAAGTTAAGGGATGATCTTAAGAAGGAAATGTTAAGTAAAAATTCTATTTTTGATTGGGTTAGCCCACTATCAATTGATGATGTTAAATTTTATAAAAAAGGGGAACCATGGCTATTTTCAACAACCCATGAAGAACAATGTTATATATATTATACGAATGAAAAAGAGCATAATTATTTAAAATCAATTGGTATTAAATTTAAAAATGAATAATACAAGTTATAAAAAAAAGTTACTAATTTATCAGATGATGATATAAAAGCATTAAAATAATAAGAAGCAGAACTAATTTAGTTCTGTTTTTCTATGTTAATTTATAGTATAATTTTACTTGGTGATGTGTATGAAAAAAGTAGAGTTGCTTGCTCCAGCAGGTAATATGGATTCTTTAAAGGCAGCTGTTATGGCAGGATGCGATGCGGTTTATCTAGGTGGGGTTTTATTTGGTGCAAGAGCGTTCGCCGGTAATTTTACAAATGAAGAAATCGTTGATGCAATTAATTATGCACACTTATATGGTGTTAAGGTGTATGTTACAATTAATACGATAATATATGATAGTGAAGTAGAAAGATTTTTAGACTATGTAAGATTTTTACATAAAAATAACGTTGATGCAGTAATAATTCAAGATATTGGTATGTTTGATTTATTAAGAAAAAAGTTTCCTAACCTTGAACTTCACGCATCAACCCAAATGAACATTCATAATTATGATGGTGCCTTGTTAGCTAAAAAACTAGGATTTAAAAGAGTTGTTATGGCGCGTGAAACGCCAATAAATGTTATTAAAAAAATTAAAGAAGAAATAGATATAGAAATAGAAGTATTTATTCACGGAGCATTATGCGTAAGTTATTCTGGTGAGTGTCTATTAAGTGCGTTAGTTGGAAAAAGAAGTGGAAACAGAGGTACTTGTGCACAAATATGCCGTAAAAAATATGATTTTTATGATGATGATAAAAATAAATTAAATACAAATAATTATCTTTTGAGTACAAAGGATTTATGCACGTTAAAATACATTGATAAATTAATAGAAATAGGTGTTGATAGTCTTAAGATAGAAGGAAGAATGAAAAGAAGCCCTTATGTTTATCTTGTTACAAAAACGTATAGAAAAGTAATAGATAATTATTATAATACAGGTAAACTAAAAATAGATGAAAATGACATAATAGAACTTAAGAAAATGTTTAATAGAAATTTTACCAAGGGATTTATGTTAAACGAGGATAATAATAACTTTACATATGATAAAAGACCTAATAACATTGGAATAGAGGTAGGACAGGTTATATCAAAGGTAAAAAATGATTTAAAAATAAAGTTAACTTATAATGTATCAGTTCATGACGGCCTTAGAATACTTGATGATAAGGAAGATAAAGGACTTGTCATAAACAAGATGTTTATTAATAATAAAAGCATTTTAGAAGCTAAAAAAGGGGATGTAATAACTCTTAAATATGACAAGTATGTAGAAAAAAATAGTAAGGTATTATTAACTTCAAGTAAAAAGCAATTGGATTCTATTTCTGAGGCAATAAAAAATCAAGAAAGATTTATTTATATAGATTTAAATTTTACTGCAGAAGAAAATGAAAATCTTAAACTAACCATAACAGATGGCTTAAATACTGTAACAGAGGTGTTAGATAAAACACCAATGCACGCAATAAATAAAGAAACAAGTTTTGATGTAATTAAAAAGCAATTATCTAAGTTAGGTAATACAGTATATAAAGCTCGAAGCATAACTCTTAATTTAGATGATAATTTATTCATAAATATAAAAGACATTAATGAAATAAGAAGACGAGCTATAAGTAAACTAAATGAAAAAAGACTATATAAAATAGATTTTGTAGAAAAAGATTATACAATTGGCGTACCAGACTTTCCTTCTATAAAACAAACAGCTGTTTTGGTGAACAAAGAAAATGAGAGTTTAAAGGATAAATATGACCTAATTTATACAGAAGATGAAAAAACGAAAGATGAAGATTCTATTATAGTACTTCCTAGAATAACAAATGAGTATTCTTTTATTAAAAATACCGTTATGATAGGAGATTTTGGAGGATTACTTAAGTATGATAATTTTCAAACTAACGTTTCATTTAACGTGGTAAACTCATATTCAGTAGCGTTTTTGCATAGCTTAGGTGCAAAATTAGTTACGTTATCTTATGAATTATCACTAAGTCAAATAAAAAACATGATAGAAATTTACAAAAAAAGATATAATAAAAATCCAAATACTTCATTAATTATAAATTCATATCCGGAGTGTTTTGTATCAAAGTTTAATTTAAATAAAAAGTATAACGTTAAATCTGGCTATTTAAAAGATTCTTACGGCAATTTCTTAAATGTCAAAACAAAGGGTGATATAATGGTCGTTTATCACTTTAAAAAGGTTAATTTGTATGATATAAAGGAAGTATTTGAAACTGGCGTTAACTTATGTCTAGAAATTAAATCATATTAATCATAAATACTGGTTTTTAACTGGTATTTTTTTTTAAAATATAGTACAATTATTAAAGAATAGATTAGAAGGTAGGGATAATAATGGATAAAATAGAATTTTTAAGAAGTATGAACGTGGATGTAGATCAAGGAATACAAAACATGATGGATGTTCAAACATATGATGAAATGCTAGGAGATTTTTATGATAGTATTCCAGAAGAACTAAGCAAAATAGATAATTTTAAAAACGCAGGTGATATGCCTAATTATGCTATTTTAGTTCACGCGATGAAAAGTAATGCTAGAAGTTTTGGATTTATGAAATTTGGTGATATTTGTTATGCACACGAACTTGCTGGAAAAGCTGGTGACGTAAACTATGTTAATCTACACTATAACGAATTATTACAAGCTGCAAAAGAAACTATTAGCATAATTGAAAAATATAAAACTATGTAAAAAAGGGGATGAAGTTAGTGGATACAAATTTATTAGAAAGCACACTAAAAAACGTTTTAGTAGATGATACGTTAGAAGTTTGTACGTTTGATGTATTTAATGATAAGGTAACAAAATATGCCTTGGTAAGTGGTAAATTTACCATATCTAGCGAAGATACATTAACAAATTATTTAGAAAGCATAAAAACCAAGATAGATTCATCTTACATACCAGGCTTTATGAATCTTGTTTCCATTCCAAAAATTAAAGAACAACAAAAAAATGGAAATGACAAGGTTTCATTTAAATTTCAGGCATTAAGCAGAAAATGGTATAAAATGACATCTTGTATAATTAATGATGGACAAAACGAAATTATATTTTCAGTTAGACAAAAACTAGAAGATGAAACTAAAACTAAAGAGTCAAATGATTCAAAGTATAACGGATTAGTAGCAAGACTTGCTGATTCAATTTTGAAAATAGATAACGTATTTAACTTAGATGAAGCAAAAACTAATATAAAGTCAGTAGAAGAATACATTAACTCGGTTTTAAATGGTCTTACAAGTTCTTACCCTGAACTTAAAAGAAGTTTAAATAAAAACGCTGCAAACGTAAGTGGCAGGGTAGATGACTGCATCTTAATAGTAGATGATGATAAGCTTATGCGCAATATGATAAAGAAGATATTTGCTGATGAATATAAAATTATTATGGCTGAAAATGGTAAGGAAGCAATAGAATATTTAGAGGCTAACAGTAGCAAGGGAATTACTGAATCTTCTGATAACATACTTGGTATATTCCTTGATCTTACCATGCCAGTTATGGATGGTTTTGCAGTGTTAGAATACCTAAGCAAAAATAATTATTTATACAGAATTCCAGTTATTATAATAAGCGGTGATTATGAAAAAGAAACGAAGGCTAGGGTATATAATTATGGTGTTGCAGATATGCTTGAAAAACCATTTGATTTCGAGGTTGTAAAACACAGAATAGGAAACTTTATTAACCTTTATAAATCTAGCAATTCATTAAATGACTTAATAAGTGATCAAGCAAGAGATTTAAAAGATCTTATTAATCCTTTTGTAGAGAGTTATAGATATGATTATAGTGAAAATATTGTAGCTCTAAAAAAATATATGAAAGTATTATCACGTCAAGTTAAAGAAGATTATCCTGAATTTGGTTTGGATGATGAGATGACGGATAAAATGTCTGATGCCATAGAGTATTATGATATTGGTTTTTATTCTGTTCCAAGAAGTATTTTAACTAAAAAAGAAGGATTTACTAAAGATGAGTTAAACAAAATAAAAAGTTATCCATTATTTGGAACAAAAATGTTAGATTATGTTCTTTCACTAAAGTCAGATGCTTTATATAAAAAATATGCATCTAACATAACTAGATATTATCATGAAAACTATAACGGAACAGGATATCCAGAAAAATTAGATGGTAATAAAATACCAGTAGAAGCAAGAATTGCATCCGTTTGTATCAATTATCATAATTTAAAGAAAAAGTATGGTAATCAAGCAAAAGATGTTATTGAAAGTAAATCTGGCACTTTCTTTGATCCTAAAATAGTTGATAGTATGATTAAAGTAATAGATAAATTAGATTAGAAGGTGATGGTATGAAATATACTTTATTTCCAAGTATAGGTTTTTCTATTTGTGCGCTAGTGTTCTTATCTTTAGTTGGAATAATGTATTTAAGTAAGAAAAAATACAAGAACTTAGAAAATAACATATTTGCTTTTATGCTGGTGTTTACGATAGTTCTTCTTATTCTAGAAATAGTTTGTGTGTACACGATGAGTATAAGAAATGAGATTCCAAAGCTAAACGAAGTGTTATGTAGAGAATACATTCTAGGCACTATAATATGGACCACTTCCTTTATAGCATACATATGGTCTTTAGGAACAAGGAATAAAAAGGTAAAAAACAAAAGAAAAAGAAACGTTATTTTAACTATTTTATTATTTGTTATAATATCTATTTTGTTTGTAATATCTTGTTTTAGTCCAATTACTTATTCTGGTGGTTCTGGAGAATTGTACGTAATAGGAGGAGATGCTGTATCAGTTGTTTATGTTGCAGGCTTTGCAATGGTAACGGCACTATTATTCTTCCTTTTGAAAAACAATCTAAAATTACCATGGGCTCAGAGGGCACCAATATATTTTGTTGTTGTATTTTTTGCAGTAGTAACCGCTTTTCAAATTTTAAGTGGCTATGACTTTAATGACTTAACTTACATATTTGCTTTTTGTGTAACGGCGCTTTACTTTACGATTGAAAGCCAGGATAATAAACTTATTAGTGAACTTGAAAAATCAAAAGAAGAGGCGATAGAAGCAGATAAGGCTAAAACTGAGTTCTTATCTAATATGTCTCATGAAATTAGAACACCCCTTAATACAATAATGGGATTTAGTGAGTCACTTTTAGGAGAAGATAAACTAACTGAAGAAGAGGTAAAAAGAGACACTAAAAGTATTCATAGTGCAAGCGTAAGTTTACTTGATTTAGTAAATAACATACTAGATATTTCTAGAATAGAATCAGGCAAGGAAGAGAAGGAAGAAAAAGAATATGCACTAGAAAACTTGATATTTGACATAAATAGCGTTATATCATCAAAGATAAATAAAGAATCTTTAGAATTTAAAATAGATATTAATCAAAATATTCCGAGTAAGTATTATGGTGATTCATCAAAGATTTATAAAATAATTATATGTGTTCTTCAAAATGCTATAAAATACACAAATTATGGTAGTATTACTTTAAAGGTAGGAGGAACAAAAGATAATGATATGTTTAACTTTGATTTTGCAGTCTTAAATACCGGGCACGCAATGAAGATGGAAGACTTTGAAAAAGATTTTAACGATTTTGTAAAACTAGGTAACAGTACCCAAAACAACATTGATAGTACAACGCTTGGTCTTATTATTGCTAAAAGACTTGTTAATATGCTAGGTGGAGAAATGAAATTTGTTAATGAACCTGGTAAAGGAACTCAGTACCATGTTATTATTTCTCAAAAAATAATAAGTGAAGAAAAAATCGGAAACATATTCGAAGGAAAAGATGATAACGAAACAAGCAGTTCTTCCTTACTTAATCTTAAAGGTAAAAAAATTCTAATAGTAGATGATAATAAAATAAACATAAAATTAGCTACTAGACTACTTGAGTCATATAATTTTGAAATTGATTCTGCACTAAGTGGAAAAGAGTGCTTAGAAAAAGTAAAAAACGCTAAATATGACTTAATATTTCTAGATCATATGATGCCAGAATTAGATGGTGTTACAACTATGAAATTATTAAAAGAATCAGGTTATAACATACCACCAGTAGTAGCTTTAACCGCTAACTCATATACCGGATTAAAAGGAAAATATTTAGAAGCTGGTTTTAGTGATTATTTATCAAAGCCAATTAGCTTTAGAGAGTTAAATAAGCTTATAAATAAATTCTTTAGTGAAAAATAAAAAGGAGTGAAATTATGATAACAGGATTAATGTTAACAATGGGAAGTTTGTTATTTATTACATTATTATTACTTGTATATTTTTCAAAACAAAGATTCTTATCAATAAGAAATAAAATATACAGATATATGTTAATAGTTGAAGTTATTTTAATTGTATCAGAAATAGTTGCAACTTTATTAGTAGGATATTGTAATAACGACTTCATAAACCTTTTAATATATCGTATTCACTGGTCAACTGGTATCGTTTGGTTTTCACTTCTTTATTATTACAGTATGGTTTTTATTAGTGACATAAAAAAAGATAACTTATGGCAAGTTATGACTTACAATAAAAAAACTAAAGTCATAAGTATAATATTTATTATACTTTTCTTAGGATACTTTATTGTTCCTTTTGAAAAACTTGATCCGTCTGCTATCTCGTACATACCAGGTCCAGCAGCATACAGTGTATTTTCTTTTTGTGCACTATCCGTTTTCCTTATAATAATATACATATTTAAACATGGAAAAGGCGCAAGCTTTAGAACGAAGTTATCAGTTTGGTTAATGATAATAGAATTATTTATTGTATTTGGGTTACAAATTGCTTTTCCATATGTTGCTATATCAGCGATAGGAGCAGCAGTTCAAATGTTCTTCTTGTACTTTAACATTGAAAATCCAGATTTAAAGATAATAAAAGAATTAGAAACAGTTAAAGATGATATAGAAAGATCAAACAGAGCTAAATCAGACTTTTTATCAAATATGTCTCATGAGATAAGGTCTCCTATGAATGCTATTGTAGGTTTTAGTGAAACATTACTTAATAATCCGAATTTCGATGAAAAGTCAGCAAGAACTGACATATCACATATAGCATCAGCGGGTAACAACTTACTTGATATAGTAAATAACATATTAGATATATCAAAGATAGAGTCAGGTAAAGAGGTTTTAGAGAAAAAAGAATACTCGTTAAGTAGTGTTGTAATGGAACTATCAAGTATTATAGAGGCAAGATTAGGAAATAAACCAATTAAATTAATAATTGACGTTGATAAAAATATTCCATCTAAAATGTATGGAGATTCTACTAAATTATTTCAGATTTTACTAAACATATTAACCAACTCGGTTAAGTATACCGAGGTAGGTAAGATAAAGTTAACTGTCACAGGAGAAAAAAACGGGGACTTTGAAGACTTGAAATTTAAAGTATCAGATACTGGTTATGGTATAAAAAAAGAAGATTATGATAAGCTATTTGAAAAGTTCTCAAGACTAGATGAAGCAACTTCTAAAGAGATTGAAGGAACTGGTCTTGGACTTGTAATAACTAAAAAATATGTTGATTTAATGAAGGGTAAAATTTGGTTTGAAAGCGAGTATGAGGTTGGAACAACATTTTACGTAACACTATCTCAAAAAATAATTAATGATAGTGCAATAGGTGAAATAACGGAACCTGTAAAAACTCAAACTGAAATAAAGAGAATAGATTGTTCTTCTTATAAAGTGCTTATAGTAGATGATAATAAGTTAAACATAAAAGTAGCTAGTAGATTACTTGGTAAATATAATTTCCAAATAGATACTGCGATAAGTGGTAAGGAGTGCATCTATAAGGTAAAAGAAGATAATAATTATGATATGATATTCCTAGATCATATGATGCCAGAAATGGACGGAATAGAGACCATGCATATTTTAAGAAAGTTAGATGGTTATAATATGCCTCCTATTGTAGCATTAACCGCTAATGCTATAACTGGTATGAAGGAAATGTATTTAAAAGAAGGCTTTGATGAATATTTATCAAAACCAATAAATATTGCTGAATTAGATAAACTAATTAATAAATACTTTAAGAAATAAGGAGATAAAAATGAAGAAAACGTTAACTATAATAATGCTTTTAGCTTGCATCTTTACTTTAACCGCTTGTGGTAAAAATATGAACGTAAAAGAATCTGATATGACAAATGAACTAACAAAAATGGGCTTTGATGTAAATGATATAACTGATAGTATAGAAGATACTGATATAAAAATGGTAAAGACTGCTAATAATAGAAAATATCAGTTTGAATACTATGTATTTAAAACAGAAGAAACCGCTAAAAAAGCATATAAAAATAATGCAAATGTTTTTAAGGCAAGAAAAAAATATAAAGGTAAAGAAAAAAGTAGTGCTGGCTATGATTGTTATATACAAACAACTGATGCTTATTATAACAGGGTAGAACGTATTAAAAATAAGTTAGTATACGTATCAGTAAGTCTAAATTATAAAGGTGATGTAAAAAAGACACTTAGTAAAATTGGTTTTTAGAAAATTAATATAAAAAGAATCGACTTAATTAGTCAGTTCTTTTTAGTTTCTAAATTTATTTTTAAATTCATTAAATAGTTTTATTCCATTATTATAAGTTTCATCTGATACTTTTCCCTTTAATTTGCTAAATGCTTTATCGCTATCTCCTTTATAAACTTCCATCCAGTTATTCATTATAAAGTCATATAAAACTTTATCTTCACCAGGTTTTAATGAAACGTTATTTTTATTTGCAAAATCATTAATATCTTTTAAGGATAGTCTTTTTAAATACTCTTTAATTATAACTTCATACATATAAATCCTCCTTATTTATTATATGAATATGAACACATAAAAATTAACATAATAAAATAGAGGAGATAATTATGAATAATACTAATAAAGACGTTACATCTAAAAAAAGAATGTTATTTTTACTTATATTTATGTTTTTAATGTTTTTAATTATCATCATAAAATTATCATTTATGCAGACTCATAACTTAAAAGCTTCTTTAGGTAATCTTAAAAAATTATCTACCAAAATAGTATATGGCCCTTCTATGCCAAGAGGAAGAATATTAGATAGAAATTATAACGTAATAGTAGATAACGTTGGTACAAACATAATAAGTTATAAAAAGGAAGCTAACGTAAGCGTAAAAGATGAAATTGATTATGCTTATTTATTAGCAAGTAAGATAGATATTAATTATGCAAAGCTAACTAAAAATAGCCTTAAAGATTTTTGGATTGTAAATAATAAAGAAAAAGCGGATAAAAAAATAACTGATAAAGAATACGAACTATATAAAAGAAGAAAACTAAAAGCTAAGGATTTAGAGGCTTTAAAAAAGATGAGAATAACAGACGAAGACCTTAGTATTTATTCTGACATTGATAAAAAAAGTGCGTACATCTATTACTTAATGAATCATGGATACTCATATGATGATAAAGTAATTAAAGAAGACATAACTCCTTTAGAATATGCTTTTGTAGCGCAAAATAAAAATAATTTAAAAGGTTTTAGTGTTTCATCATCTTGGAAGAGAACATATCCATATGGTGATACTTTAAGACAAATACTAGGTAATGTATCAACTAGTGAGCAGGGCATTTTAAAAAGTGATGCTGCAAGTTACTTAAATAAAGGCTACTCCTTAAATGATAGAGTAGGAATTAGTTATCTAGAAAAAATGTATGAAGATGAACTTAAGGGTAAAAAAGATAAATACCAAATAATAAATGGTAAAAAGACTTTAATCGAAAAGGGAAGGCGTGGTAATGACATAGTTTTATCAATTGATATTAATATTCAACAAAGTCTTGAAGAGATAATAAAAGAAGAACTTATAAATGCTAAAAAAGAGCCTAATACCAAGTATTATGATCACACGTCAGTTATAATAACTGATCCTAAAACAGGTGGAGTACTTGCAATGGCATCAAAGCAGATAAGTGAAAACGCTGAAGGATATAAAATAAGTGATTATACAACTAATTTATTAACTGGAAGTCTTGCTCCGGGTTCTATAGTTAAGGGAGCATCTATGTTAACTGGATATTCATCTGGTAATTTAAAAATAGGCGAGGTATTATATGATAAATGTATTAAGTTTAAAAATACACCTAGAAAATGTTCTTGGAAAACATCACTTGGAGCTTTAAATGATTTAAAAGCACTAGAACTTTCTTCTAATTCATATCAATTTCAAGTAGCACTTAAGGTAGCTAATGTAAAGTATTATGATAATATGCCGGTAAAAATAGATGAAGCTCCATTTAAAGTTTATAGAAGCGTCTTTAACTCCTTAGGCTTAGGTGTTAAATCAGGTATTGACCTACCATTTGAAACAGAAGGATATAAAGGAAAAGAATATAACGCAGGTCTTTTGCTTAACTACTCAATAGGTCAGTATGATACGTATTCTGTTATGCAGCTTGCAAGTTACGTAAATACTATTATAAATGAGGGTGAAAGATTAAAGTTAAACTTAGTAAAGGAAGTAAAATATGCAACAAAAGATAATAGCATAGGTAAAACAAAAAGTATGTATCAAAAAACGGTACTTAATAATAGCAACATAGATAACATATACTTTAAAAGGGTAAAAGAAGGATTTGCTAGCGTTATGAAAGGAATGCTAGGTCGTGGTTACATGGGTAATAGTCCAGATCCAGCTGGAAAGACAGGAACTTCAGAAACTTTTTATGATAGCGATTTGGATGGAAAGGTAGATACAGAAACGTATAGCAAGTCATTTATCGGGTATGCTCCAAAAGATGATCCGGTAATGAGTATTGTTGCAATTTCTCCTCACGTAAGGTATAAAAATACAAATTCTACGTATGCAAGTAACGTAAATAAGAGAATTGTATCAAGAATTTGCAATATTTTCTTTGAAAATTACAAATAATTTGGTATAATACCTGTAGTTATCCGAAAAGGAGGGGAATTTAATATGGCAAAAAAGAATGAAAACAGAGCTAACATAACTTTAAAATGCCCTAAATGTGGTGAGTTAAATTACCGTGTAGAAAAGAACAAAGTAAATAGTCCTGAACGTATGGAAATAAATAAATTCTGCCCAAGATGTAGAACTCATACTGCACACAAAGAAACTAAAAACTAATAAGATTTAATCTTATTTTTTAATTATGTAGAAAGGAGTTTTAGTATGGTAAACGTAAATGATATTAAAAATGGTATGACGGTAGAAGATGAAGGAAACTTATATCAAGTTTTAGATTTTTCTCACGTTAAACCAGGCAAAGGTGCCGCATTCGTTAAAATGAAACTTAAGAACTTAAGAACTGGTGCAATAGTTGAAAAAACTTATAATAGTAGTGTAAAACTAGCTAAAGCAATGGTACAAAGAAAACCAATGCAATATTTATATCAAGCTGGTGATTCTTATAGTTTTATGGATATGAATACTTATGAACAAGTTGAATTAAATGCAAATCAAATAGGTGATGACTTAAAGTATTTAAAAGAAAATTTAGAAGTTAGTTTAATTTATTATGGAGAAGAATTAATTGGACTTAACTTACCTGAAAAAATTGATTATGTAATAACTGCAACAGAACAAGCGGTTAAAGGTAATACTTCACAAGGTGCACAAAAAGATGCAACATTAGAAAACGGAATGACTATAAAAGTTCCATTATTTATTGGTGAAGGGGAATCAGTTTTAGTATCTACTAAAGATGGTAAGTATGTATCTAGAGCATAAGTAAATGCTCTTTTTTTATTGACATTTTATAAAATAATATTATAATATCTGTTACAAAAAGAAGTATTATGGGGTGATGTTATGAAAATGTTAGAAAAGGTAAAACAAAGAATATATGAAATCATGACAGAAGAAGATGAGTACGAAGATGAAGAACCTTTGACAGAGGAAGATGAAAAGTTAAAAATGATTATTGAAAATCCGATAGGAACAATAGCGCGTATTATAGGAATAGGTTCTTTAGAGTATGATGACGATTTAGACTATGGCGATGATGAAAATGATTTATTAGATCCATCAAATTTTGATAGTGATTATATAACAAAGCAAGAACTTATCAATCGTAATAATAATTCTAAAATTATAAAATATGATTTTAAAAACAAAAGAGAATTGTAAAAATTTCTCTTTTTTTGTATTAGCTATTTAAAAATATAAATAAATGTGATAGAATATTCTTATAGATAGTAGTAGAATATTTGGAGGGATAAAAATGGCATTTAATTTAAAGAAATTTTTAGGTGGAAGTGACGTATCTAGTGAAGATGAATACTATACTTTAAGTGTTGAAGAAGCAACAAGAGAAGAAACTCAGGAAGGTTCTAAGATGATTTTACTTGAGCCTAGAGCTTATTCTGAATCACAACAAATTGCAGATTACCTAAAAAAGAGAAACACGGTTGTAGTTAATTTAAAAAGAGTAACCCCAGATCAAGGTAAAAGAATAATAGACTTTGTATCAGGATGTTTATATGCAATTGGTGGAACTATGCAAAAATTAGGTGATGGTATATTTTTATGTGCTCCAAAAAACATAAATGTTCAAGGTAAAATGACAGAGGAAGAAGAACCTAAAAGAGGGAGAACAAAAAATATTTCTGAAGACTTTTAGGTCTTGATTATTTTATAAATTATGATAAAATATAAGTCATAGAGCAAAAGACGAAGACGTTATAATGTGAAATTATAAGAGATTCTACTAATTGGTGAGATGTAGATTAAGGAAACATTATAAGAATCACTTCTGATGTATGTATCTGAAATAATAGTAAGATATATCGCTTGTGAGCGTTAAAACTACTTAAGTGTATATCATTATGATGTGAATTAAGGTGGTACCGCGGTTAGTTATCAAATCGTCCTTTATTAAAGGATGATTTTTTTATATTTAAGGAGGAAGAAATATGAGTAAACAATTTAGAGAACTTTCTAAAAAAGATGTTTGGGAAAACGAACAAGATATCTTAAAAGAATGGAAAAAAGAAGATATATTAAATGAAACGATAGAAAATAGGAAGGACAAGGAAAACTGGGTATTCTATGATGGACCTGCAACTGCTAATGGTAAGCCAGGTATTCATCATATGGTAGCAAAATTCTTAAAAGATGCGTTTTGTAAGTACAAAACAATGCAAGGAAAAAGAGTATTACGTAAAATAGGATGGGATACTCACGGACTTCCAGTTGAAGTACAAGTAGAAAAAGAATTAGGATTTAATGGTAAAAAAGACATTGAAAAATTTGGTATTGAAGCATTTAACAAAAAATGCCGTGAAGCAGTATGGGAAAATGAGGAAGCATTTACCGAACTTACTGATCAAATGGGGCAATTTATTGATACTAAAAATAGATATATTACATACGATAATAACTACATAGAAACAGAATGGTGGATACTAAAGAAATTCTTTGATGAAGGATTATTCTATGAAGGTGTTAAAATAACTCCATATTGTCCTAGATGTGGTACTTCTCTTGCATCTCATGAAGTTGCACAAGGTTATAAAGAAGTATCGGTAGATACTGTTATTGTTCCAATGAAGAAGAAGGATGAAGATGCATATTTCCTTGTTTGGACAACAACTCCTTGGACACTTTTATCTAACGTTGCGTTATGCGTAAATCCTAACGAAACATACGTTAAAGTAGAATCTATGGGATATAAGTTTATTTTAGCTAAAGCATTAGTAAGCAAGGTTTTAGGTGATGATGTTAAAGTACTTGAGGAATATATGGGTAAAGACTTAGAATATACTGAGTATGAACAATTATTACCATTTTTAAGCGTTGATAAAAAAGCATTTTTTGTAACTTGTGATACTTACGTTACAATGGAAGATGGAACGGGCGTAGTTCATATTGCACCAGCTTTTGGTGAAGATGATGCCGCAGTTGGTAAAAAATATAACTTACCATATTTAAATCCAGTAGGAGAAGATGGATGTTATAATGCGGGTCCTTGGAAAGGTATGAAAGTATTTGATGCTGATATAGAAGTAATTAAATGGTTAAAAGCTAATGACAAATTATTTAAAAAGCAAAGAATAATGCATAATTATCCTCACTGCTGGAGATGTAAGTCACCACTTTTATACTATTCAAAACCATCATATTATCTAGAAGTAACTAAGTTTAAAGACAAGATAATAGAAGAAAATAAAAAGGTTAACTGGTATCCAGCTTACGTTGGTGAAAAACGTTTTGGAAACTGGCTTGAAGAGTTAAAAGACTGGGCTATTTCAAGACAAAGATACTGGGGTACACCACTTCCTTATTGGACTTGTTCATGCGGACACTCAGTTATGATAGGCTCTAGAAAAGAATTAGTAGAAAACGCGATAGAAGATATTGATGAAAACATAGAATTACATAGACCATACGTTGATGATGTACACTTAAAATGCCCTAAATGCGGTGGCGTTATGACAAGATGTAGTGACGTAATAGACTGCTGGTTTGACTCTGGTGCAATGCCTTTTGCACAATATCATTATCCATTTGAAAACAAAGAATTATGGAAAGAGCAATTTCCAGCAGACTTTATTTGTGAAGGTATCGACCAAACCCGTGGATGGTTTTATTCACTACTTGTAATATCTACTTTTGTAACTGGTAAAAGTCCATATAAAAACGTATTGGTAAATGATTTACTACTAGATAAAGATGGTCAAAAGATGCATAAATCAAGAGGTAACGTAGTAGAACCATTTACAACTATGAAAAAGTATGGTGCAGATACAATAAGATGGTATTTACCTTATGTATCTCCTGTTTGGACTCCTGTTAAGTTTGATGAGGAAGGCTTAAAGGAAGTATACTCAAAATTCTTCTCAACTTTAAAAAATACTTATTCATTCTTTGCACTTTATGCAAATACTGATAACGTTGATCCATTAAGTTTTGAAGTTGATTATGAAAAAAGAGAAGAAATAGATAAATGGTTAATTTCTAAATATAATAAATTGCTTGATTATGTAACAAAAGCATATGATGAATATGACTTAACTAAGGTAGTTAGAAGTGTTACTAACTTTGTATCAGAAGATTTATCTAACTGGTACATAAGAAGAAATAGACGTAGATTCTGGTCAAGCTCTTTAGATGATTCTAAGAAGTCTGTTTATAAAACAACTTATGAAGTTTTAGTTGGACTATGTAAGATAATCGCTCCAATTGCACCTTATACAGCTGAAGAAATATATAAAGATTTAACAAACGAAGAGTCAGTTCACTTAAGCGATTTTCCAAAATGTGATTTATCACTTGTAAATGATAGAATAGAAAACAAGATGGACTTAGTTAGAAACTTAATTTCACTTGGTAGAAATGCTCGTGAAGAAGTTAAAATAAAGGTTAGACAACCAATTAGTGAAGCTTTAATTGATGGTAAAGATAAAGAATTAATTGGCGATTTAGAAGAACTTATAAAAGAAGAGTTAAACGTTAAGAAAATAACTTATATAAATGATTTATCTACTTATATGAACTTTGAAGTTAAACCTAACTTTAAGATAGTAGGTAAGATATTTGGACCTAAAATAAAACTATATCAAGAAGAACTTAAAAAACTAACTAATGAAGATATTAAGTTTATTCAAAATGGTGAAGCTGTAACAATAACTGTTGACGGAGAATTATTTGATATAACAGAAGAAATGGTTGATATTAGAGTTTCTGCTAAAGAAGGATATGACGCTCAAAAAGATGCTAATAACTTCATAATCTTAAATACTACGTTAACTAGTGATTTAGTAAATGAAGGTATTGCAAGAGAATTAATATCTAAGGTTCAAAACTTAAGAAAACAAAAAGATTTTGATGTTGCAGATAGAATAAAATTATATTATGAAGCAGATGATACTTTTGATAAGGTAATTGATTCTTTTGAAGATATGATCAAGAAAGAAACTTTAAGTGTAGAATTAATTAAGAAAAATGATTTGACACTAGAGTTTGATCTAAACGGATTAAATGTTAAATTAGATGTAGAAAGAGCCTAGATTTAGGTTCTTTTTTTTGTTATACTTTTATTATAGGAGGCTTATATGAAGGGTAAATTAATTGTAATAGAAGGTGCTTGTGACGGAATAGGTAAAACAACCCAGTACAAATTATTGAAAAAATATTTAGAAGATAAAGGATATAATGTGTGTAGTCACCACTTTCCAACGTATGATTCAAAACAAGGAAAATTAACAGAGTATTATTTAAACGGGGACTTTGGAAATCCAAAAGATTTATCACCATACTTAGTAAATAGTATATATGCAGTAGATAGAGCAATTACATGGAAAGATAAGTTAAAAGATGCTTATGAAAAGGGAAATATTATTTTACTTGATAGGTATACAACATCTAGTTTAATTTATCAATCATCATTAATGGATGACTATTATGAAAAAAAAGATTTCATAGATTATGTTGCTGACTATGAATATAATAAGCTTGGTATAAAAAAGCCTGATAAAGTAATATTTTTAACTGCAGACTTTAATTTGGTAACTGATATGAGAAATAAAAGAAAGAGTAATGATGGGGTTAAAAAAGACGTTTATGAGCGTGATATAAAGTTAATGAAAAAAGTGTATGATAATTCAATGTTTGTTGCAGGGTATCTTGATTTTGATGTTGTAAAATGTGATTTAAATGGAAACTTAAGAAGTATAGAAGATATACAAAACGAGATAAAAAACATTATAGATAATATGTAAATATGGATAAGTTGAAATTGACTTATCTTTTTATTTATATTAAAATTATATTTAGAATAACGAGGTGTTTATATATGAAAAAGTTTTTAAAATTAGCTTTAATAATAATGATAGCTTCTACCTTTAAAATTATAGATGTTAAAGCAGTAAGTTCTAAGATGGAACCAATAAAAGGAAAATTATATAAATATAGTTGGAGTGAAATAAATGACTATAATAGTTCTAATTATTCATATTATATTAATTGTAAAAATGTAACGTTTAAAAATTTTTCTGGATTAAGTTCAAAAAAAATTAGTGCTTCAAGTGGTTACGTACTTTTGGGGGCTACTATATCTAATGGAGAAATATCTTGTGAGATATACAAAGACGATTCTGGTAAACCTACGTTAACTTCTGCAAAAATTAGTATCGGCACAACACAAGCTCCATCTACAACACAAACTCCTAAAACAACTACAACACAAACTCTTAAATCTAATAATGCTAATATAAAATCTTTAACGATTAAGACAAATGATGATAGTGATGTTGTTTTATCTCCAGTATTTAATCCGGGGGTATATGATTACGAAACTACGGTAGCAAGTAATGTTAAAACTGTTTCAATAACACCAATACTTGAGGATGCTAAAGCAAATGCGGTTATAAGTAATAATGCTAATGAAGAATTAAAAGCAGGAGAAGATAATAAAATAACTATTACCGTCACGGCGGAAGATGGCTCGAAAAAAGCATATAACATAAATATAAAAAGAGAAGCATTAACTTCCGATGCAACTTTAAAAAACTTAGAAATAGAAGAGATAGAAAAATTTAAATTTGATAAAGATAAGTTTACTTATAACGTTAAGATAGGTAAGAATGTAAAAAGTTTAACAATTACTTATGAATTATCAGACGAAAACTCTACCGTTGATATAGAAGGTAATTCAAAATTAAAAAATGGTTCTGTAGTAAAAGTAATAGTTACTGCGCAGGATGGTACAAAGAAGGTTTATACCTTAAATATTCAAAAAGAAACAAATTCAAAGAAAAAAGTAGCAAATGTTGCTGCAGAAAAAAATCCTCTTATAATACTTGGACTTTCAATGTTAGCATTTGCACTTGTTGGTGGAATTATATACGTAGCTAAAAAATAAATACCAGATCTAATCATCTTGGTATTTTTTATTTCTTATAAATTCTCTTAATATTTTAGTTAAAGCTCTTTTTTCTATTCTAGATACATAGCTTCTTGATATTCCAAATTCTTTTGCAATTTCTTTTTGAGTTTTTTCTTTCGTGTTAAATAGACCATATCTTTTGATTATTATATCTTTTTCTCTATCTGTTAAAATGTTTATGTACTTATATAATAATTTTATATTATCTTGAAGATCAATATCTTTTATATAATCTGGATTAGGTGTTTTTAAAATATCCAAAAATGATATTTCGTTTCCATCTTTATCAAAACCTACTGATTCATTTATACTTATGTTTTTTTGATTTTTTTTATCGCTTCTAAAATACATTAATATTTCGTTTTCTATGCATCTTGCAGCATAAGTTGTAAGCCTTGTTCCGTTTTTATTGGAAAACGTATCTATTCCTTTTATTAATCCAATGGTTCCAATACTTATTAAATCATCAATGTCATTTTTACCATTGTCATACTTTTTTACGATATGTGCAACTAACCTTAAATTGTGTTCAACTAATTTATTTCTTGCGTTTTTATCTTTATTTAACATTTGCTTTATTAATTTTTCTTCTTCTTCCTTTTTTAATGGGTCCGGAAAAGTCTTGCTTCCGTAGCTACCCATTCCAACTATTAATCCCTTAATAATTTCTGTTATAATGCTTAAAAACAAATTTATCACTCCTGATAAATTATATGAAAAAATATTAATCAAATATGTTATAATAAAAAAGATAAATGAACATATAAATATTCTAAATAAAGCATAAATAACTAATTATTTAAAAATAATAGAAGGGAAGGCGTATTAATGTTTAATATAAGTTTTAATTTTGATTTATTTAATAACTACTATTATTTTTATGAAAGATTAGTTGTTTTAGCATTTTCGTTAATACCAACTTTAATACTAGTAGGTTTTGTTTTATATAGTGATAGAAGAAATAAAGAACCAGTAAGAAACATTATAATATGCTTGTTATCAGGTATTTTGTCGGTAGCACTTTCTGGGTATTTAGAACAACTTGTAATGCCTTACATAGGAAATAATACTATTCTTACATATATATTTGCATTTATAGAAGAAATATCTAAAATGGCTATATTTTTCTTGTTTGTGTTTGATAATAAATATTATGATGATATGTATGATGGTCTAGTTTATATGATGCTTATAGCACTTTCTTTTGCTGGTTTAGAAAACGTTATGTACGCTTTTTCAGAAAGTACTATTCAGAAGAGCATAAGTTTATCTATTATGAGAGATATTACAACTATTCCATTACACGTAATATGTGGAATTATAATAGGATATTTCTTAAGCTTATCAAGCTTTTCTAAAAATAAGGAAAGAAAATACATTAATATTTTATTAGCATTATTACTTTCTGCTGCATTCCATGGTACGTTTAATAGTTTAATGAACTTATTAGGAAGTTTAAATATTAATTATGATAGCTCAATACAAGTAATTTTATTTGAAGCATTACCACTTATATTAATAATGGTAGCGTTATTTGTAGTTGCAGTTAAATTTATAAAGAAAAACATAAAACTTAATGAAGTATATATGGAAAATAAAGAGTATGACACAAAACATAAATATTTGATGACGTATGACGAATATATGAATAGTAATGATAGAAGGCGCAGAGTAGATACGTATAATAAAATAAGTATCAAAGAAAAAATAACAAAGGAGGAAAATTAATGCTAAAAAGATTTTTACCTGATATGTATCAAGAAAACATATTTAAAATTAATTATAAAAAGTTAAAAAAACAAGGTATAAAGTGCTTATTATTTGATCTTGATAATACTATTTCTCCTGCTAAAGAAGTGGTTTTGGAAAATAAGACTAAAAAGCTTTTTGATTCTCTTAAGAAGGACTTTAAGATAATTTTATTCTCAAATAATTTTCCTAAGAGGGTAAGTAAGTTTGGATCATTTTATGATGTTGATATAGCTTGTATTTCACTTAAACCATTCTCATTTAAATATAGATATATATTAAATAAATATAAACTTAAAAAAAGTGAGGTAGCATCCATTGGGGATCAATTATTAACAGATATAAATGGAGGTAATAAAATGGGTATTACAACAATACTTGTTAATCCTGTAAGCGAAATAGATGAAACAGAAACATGGCTTAATAGACAAATTGAAAAAGCTATTTTTAAAAAGTTTGAAGCTAAAAATCTCTTAATTAGAGGTAAGTATTATGACTAAGAAGTGTTTAGGATGTGGTGCGTTATTTCAAATGGAAGATCCTAAAAAAGCAGGCTTTATCGAAAAGGAAAACTTTGATAAAGCGGTAATATGTAAAAGATGCTTTAGAATTAAGAACTATGGTGATTATGAAGTTATAAATAAAGATATAAAAGATTACGAAAAAATATTTGATGAAATATCAAAAAGACGTGATCTAATACTTTTTCTATGTGATATATTCACGCTCGATGAAAGTTTAAATTACATTAATAAGTTAAGCGGAAAAGTAATTTTAGTTATAACAAAAAAGGATTTACTTCCTAAGTCTGTTAAGGAATATAAACTAATTAATTACATTAAAAAGAATTATAATCTAAATATTGTAGATATAATATTTGTAAGTAGCAATAAAAATTATAATATCGATCTTTTATACAATTTAGTTAACAAGCGTAAAGTAAGCAATAACGTTTATTTGGTTGGCAATACAAATGCAGGTAAATCAACACTTATAAATGCTTTAATTAAATCATATGGAAAAAATGACTCTTTTATAACGACAAGTAGTCTTCCTGCTACCACAATAGATTTAATAGAAGTTAAGTTAAATGATGGTTTAACTTTAGTTGATACTCCGGGATTAGTAAGTCCCAATAATTATTTGACTAATTTAAGTTTAAAAGAAGTTAAAAAAATTCTTCCTAAGGTGGAGATAAAACCAAGGACATATCAAATGAAACCTAATCAGTCTTTGCTAATAGGGGACTATGCAAGGATAGATTATTTATCAGATGAAAAAAATAGTTTTACCATTTACCTATCGAATAATATAAAAGTTGATAGAATAAATTTAAATACAAACGATATATTAAGAGATTTAAAATTAACAAGTTTTAACTTAAAAAGAAACAAAGACATAGTTATAAATGGTTTATTATTTTGTAAGATAACAAATGATGCTAAAGTTAATGTTTATGTAAAAGATAATGTAAAGGTATTTGAAAGAGACAATTTAATTTAATTGTCTTTTTTTTAAAAGTATGATGTGTAAATGTCTCGTGAATTTTTGAAAGCATAAACTTGACGTTTAAATGTTGAAATGTTACTATTAACGTAGATAAGGTAGTGTAAAAGGTCTATAAAAAACAACCTTATGTAAGGAGAATAACAAAATGGAAAAAGAAAGAAGTGTAAAGATTTTAATAATTTCAATTTTATTTATGTTAATTGCAGGCTTAACAGTTGCGTTTGCAGCGCTTAGTACAACACTAAACATAAAAGGTACGGCATATCTTGATGCTGCAAAATGGGGTATTAAGTTTGAAAACTTGTCAGAGCCGGTAAAGGTTGGAAACGCTAGCACGTCAGGTACTGCAAAGGTAGAAGAAACTAAGTCTGCAGAAATAACAGGAATAAACGTTAGTTTATCAATACCAGGAGATAAAGTCACATATACAGTAGACTTAGTAAATAAAGGAACTATTAATGCAAAAATAGATAATATAGAAAAGACTGTGTTAACAAGTGAACAACAAAAATATTTAACCTTTAAAGTAACTGATAGAGATGGAAAAGAAGTAAGTGAAGGAGATATCTTGTCTAAAGGAGAAACAAGGAACCTTACAATAACAATAGAATTTATAAAAGATTTAACAAAAGAAGATTTACCTAAACAAACAAGCACAATATCATTATCATACAAGTTAAACTTTGTGCAGACAGATGAAAAGGCTACTACTACTTTAGATTCTTCTAAGCAAGCTTGTACGACATTTGATAAAAAAGATACATATAACGTAGGAGACGTAATAGCATTATGCAATACATCAACAAATAAATCAGAAGATTTTTATGTGATGAAAGATAATGGAACTACGGTAACAGCACTTGCAAAATATAATTTATTAATTGGAAATGCATTAAGATTTAATGATGACTTGTCTAATATAACTCCAGAGGTGATATCAAGCAGCGATAACGAATATGGTCTTCAAAGCTCAAAAACTTTAATTGATTTTTATTGGAAAGATGGAAAAATATCATTTAATGATAACATCATCTATGGGTTAATACAATTCTATGGAGATAGTGATGACACTGAATATAGTTATTGGGAAGATCAATCTAGTTATAAAAAACCACTTGCAAAGTATGGTTCAAGTTATCCGGCTGAAGTATTTGATAGCAATTCACTGTTATATAAACCATTAAAAACATACGAAACATATATCAAAAAAAACATTGGAAAAAATACGGTAACTTTAGATATATTATCTCTTGAACAGGCTAAGGATTTGGGAATTTTATCATATTCCAATATTGATTCTGATAAACTTACTTTATATCCAACTTGGTATAATAATACTTTTTATTGGCTTAGTACTGCTGATGATAATAGATGGATGTACATTGTTAATTCAGGGGTAATTGAAACTGATAACTTTTATAGATGGTCAAATGGTAGTTATACAATTAATGGCATACGCCCAGTAATTACAATATCAAAATCAGAATTATAATAAAAAAATAATAAAAGAACCAATTTGGTTCTTTTTTTCGACAGAATATTTAATTAATTTATCTTATTATGTATGTGGGTGATGAAATTATGAAAAAAACTATTATATGGGTTTTATTTGCACTTTTATCAGGTGCATTACTTGGTAAGATAACGTTTGATAGGTATGAAAAAATTGATACTAAAAACGTAATTAGTTACAACAATTATGTTTATATGCTTAAGTATGGTTCTTATAAAACGGTAGATGATATGACAAACAAGATAACTAATATAGATAGGTATGTTTACATAACCGATGAAAATAAAACTACCGCTTATATTTCTATTTCAAAAACTAAAGAAAACTTAAACAAAATAAAGAAAATTTATGATGCTAAAAAAATTAAAACCACAATTGCAAAAGTAAAAATAGATAATGATGAATTTATTCAAAATTTAAATGAATATGAAAAACTACTTAGTGCAACGGATGATGAGGCATCACTTCTTATAATAGAAAGACAAATTTTATCTTGTTATGAAAGTGTGGTTCAAAATGATTAATAAAACTTTAATAAAAGATGTTCCAGAAGAAGAAAGACCAAGAGAAAGATTAGTTAAATATGGTGCTAAAAACTTATCTACCAGTGAACTTATTGCAATTATTTTAAAAACTGGGACTAAAGATTACTCATCAAAGTATTTAGCAGGTGAAGTATTAAAACTAGTAAATGATGTATCAGACTTAAAAAAACTTACTCTAAGTAAGTTAATTAACATAAACGGAATAGGTGCTGTTAAAGCAATTGAGTTTTTAGCGGCCTTAGAACTTGGAAGAAGAGTTTATGATGAAAAACCGCTTGATAATAATTTAAAGTGCAATAGCGCGGAAAAAATTTATAGACACTTTAGATCACTTTTAATGGATTCTAATCAAGAATATTTTTATTGCCTATATTTAAATCAACAGAAGAAGTTAATTGATAAAAAGCTGTTATTTAAAGGTACATTAAACAAAAGCTTAGTTCATCCAAGAGAGATATTTAAAGGTGCTTATTTATCTTCTGCAGCATATATAATATGCATTCATAACCATCCATCAGGAAATGTTATTCCGTCTAATGAAGATATCATAATAACAGAAAACTTAGTTAAAATAGGTAAAATGCAAGGAATTCCAGTTATAGATCACATTATAATAGGGGATAATAATTACTATAGTTTTTATGAAAATGATTTAATAGGAAAGGAGTAGAAGATGAACGTAAACTTAAAAAACGTAAAAAGAAAGGTAATATTTATAATTGTTATATCCATTTTTGTTATTTATTTTTCACTTGCATGTGCCCTTTCTGATAGAAGGTATTTATATATAGAAAGTGCCTTTAAAACGGTAATATCAAAGATAAATGAATTTTTTATTAATAACTCTTATAGTCTTAATAATTATAGCAGTAACATAACTAATTCTAAGGTAAAGTATTTGGAAAAAGAAAATGATAATTTAAGAAAAATAGTAGGATTAAAAGAAAAGGAAGAAAATTATATATTTTCAGAAGTTACAAGTCACGTTGCATTAGAAAGTGCTAGATTAACAATTAATAATGGATATAAGTCTGGTATTAAAAATGATCTTCCGGTAATTAATGAAGAGGGATTAGTTGGCTTTATTTCAAAAACAGGTAAATTCGTAAGTGAAATAACTTTAATAACTAGCATTAACAAAGATAATATGCTTCCTGTATTTATTAATTCAAACGGGAATGAATTATTTGGAATGTTAAGTAGTTATGATGCTAAAAAAGGCTTATTTAAAGTAACTGGAATAACTAATAAAGATAGCGTGAATAATGGGGATACCGTAACTTTATCAGGATATGATAATAATTTATATAAAGGTATATATGTTGGACGTGTCGTAAAAGAAGAGTTAAGTAATTATGGGATATCTAAAACAATTTGGGTTAAATCAGGAGTAAACTTTGATGATATTTTGTTTGTAGGAGTAATAAGAGGTGATTTAAAATGATGGTTTTCATAATAATATTTTTTATTATATCTGTTATATTAGAATCACTAGTATCTAACTTGATAGTTAATTTTATTCCTTTTTTTATACCTTGTTTTATAGTTGTTTTTTCTTCTTTAAAAATAAATAGAGACTATTTTTATAAAACCCTTATAGTAGCGGGAATAATATATGACCTTATGTATACAAACCAAGTTGTTTTAAATGCTTTATTATTTTGTTTTTATGGTTTTTTAGTAAGCTTTATACTTAAAGCTTCCAAAAACTTTATATTATGTTTTTTATCATATACTGTAATTTGCCTAATAAATGTTTTTGTAAATTCTATTATTCCTGTTATACAAAATAATGTTACGATAAATAATATAGTTCATAAAATATCTTTTAGTATTCCCATAAATATCTCATATTTTGTTATTACATACTTATTATTTATTGGCATAAATTGTCTAATTAGTAATAGAAAAAATAAAATGCGCATACCTATAAATTAGGTGATTGGTATGGATAATTCTTTTGATATGTATAATAAAAAATTAAAGAAAGAAAAAAAAGATGATGATAATAAAAGCACGTTATCAAAGTTTTTATTTACCATCTTAATTAAAAGCTTAATAGTTGTATTACTTTTTCTATCAAGCATGATATTTATAAGACAAAATGATAAAAATAAAAAGATATTTAAAGAAAAAGTATATAATAACTCTCTTTCTTTCGCTAAAATTTATAATTTATATAGTAAGTATTTAGGAGACGCACTTCCTTTTAAAGATACTATTAAAGATGATACTAAAAAGGTATCTAATGAAAAAATTACATATTCTTCTATAAAAAAAGAAGGAGATGACTACTTACTTGTTGTGCCTAGTAATTATACTTTGCAATCTATTAAAAGTGGGATAGTAATAGAAGTTAAGAAAGATGATAAGTATAAAAACATAGTAAAAATTCAGGATAAGTCTGGCGTTAACATAACTTATAAAAACTTAAGCGAGGTAGAAGTTAAGCTATATGATTACGTGGAAAAAGGTGAAATATTAGGTAGTACATCGGATAAATTATATATAAATTTTGAAAAGGATGGTAAGTACTTATCTTATGAAAAGTATTTATAAAAAGATAAAACTATCTCCTTTTTTTCTGTTAATTATTTTTATTTCATTAATATCTGGTTTGTTTAAAGATGTTATTACATTATTTATGATAATAATTATTCACGAATTAGGACATATAATTTTATCATACCTTTTTAAATGGAATATAAAAAGTGTAGAAATAGGCGTTTTTGGAGGTTTTATAACTTATGATGATGTTATTGATAAACCATTTATAGAAGAGATAATAATTTCTTTAGGTGGCTTTTTAATGCAGGGATTAATTTTTTTAGTTACTTACATTTTAAGTAAAAATGGTCTGTTTTCCATTAAGGAAGCCTCATTAATAAACCGATATAACTTATCTATTTTTTTATTTAACGTAATTCCAGTATATCCGCTTGATGGTTCTAAAATTTTACTTGTTATATTAAACACGTTTATTCCGTATAAAAAGTCTTTAAAGATATCGTGTTTTATATCTGTTTTACTTATTTTTTTAATTTTTTTAGTGCTGATTAGCCTTGACATTAAAGTTAATTCTAGTTATATCATAATAGGACTTTTTATAATGGGAAAAGTAATAAGTTTAATTAAAGATATTCCTTATTTATTTAATAAGCTTTTATTTGAAAGGTATTTATATAAACCAATAAATTTTAAAATTACGTATATTAATGGCTTGGATTTAACTATGTTTAAAAGAAGAAGAAAGCATTATTTTATAAAGGATGGACACTTTATTCCTGAAATGAAAATTTTAAAAGAAAGATTTGACTAATATATGTTTATATGGTAAAATTGTAACGTTTGAATGAACTTCTTGTTCTTCAACCACACAGAAAAGGTTATAAACATGAAATATGTACCTTAATGGTGAGTCTAAGTTTTAAAGTAAGGAGGCAAAAATATGAAAGCAGTTATCGAAACTGGTGGTAAACAATACCTAGTTGAAGAAGGTTCTGTAATCTACGTTGAAAAATTAGATTGCGAAGCTGGAAAAAAATACACTTTTGATAAAGTAGTTATGGCTGGTTCAAAAGTTGGTACACCTTATGTTAATGGTGCTAGCGTAGAAGCTAAAGTTGAAAAACATGGTAAACAAAAAAAGGTTGTTATCTTTAAGTATTTACCAAAGAAAAGTTCTCATAAGAAACAAGGTCATCGTCAACCATATACTAAGCTTACAATCACAAAAATTAATGCTTAATTAGTTGGTGAGACAAGATGATTAAAATAAATGTAAATTATGACGATAATTATGTATCTAAATTTAAGGTATCAGGTCACGCAGGTTATGATGTAAGTGGTAAGGATATCGTTTGTGCATCAGTATCAAGCCTTGTTATATCAAGTATTAATCTTGCTTTAAGATTAAATGAAAAATCAGTTGTTGTAACACAAAAAGAAGGCTTAATAGATGCAAAAGTTCTAGTGCATGATAAAGTCATTAACGAGGTATTTCTAAACATGATTAATATGTTAGAAGAATTACAAAAAAGTTATAAAAACAATATAAAATTTATATAGAATGGAGGCCCTACAATGCTAAAGTTACAAATTCAATTATTTGCACACGTTAAGGCGCAAGGTTCAACCCATAACGGCCGTGATAGTGAAGGTAGAAGATTAGGTGCTAAAGCAGCTGATGGTGAATTAATTAGTGCTGGTTCAATTATCTATCGTCAAAGAGGAACTAAGATTTATCCAGGCGTAAACGTTGGTATGGGTAAAGATCATACATTATTTGCAAAGATTACTGGATACGTTAGATATGAACGTAAAGGTAGAGATAAGAAACAAGTTAGTGTATATGAAACAAAGTAATATCATCTTTATGATGGTATTTTTTAATTTTATATGATAAAATTATTGCGAGGTGAATTTTTATGCGTTATAACATAGTAAAAGATGCAGATGAAATATTAAAAAATAGTAAGTATTTAATTAAGAATCCAAGTAATTATAAAAATAAATGGAAAACTGTATTTAACAATAATAATCCTATATGTTTAGAATTGGGTATGGGTCGTGGTAGTTTTATTACTAATATGGCTATTTTAAATCCTAATGTTAATTATATAGGTCTTGAAATAGATAAGTCTCAGACTGCAACTGCAATTAATAAAATCGGAGGAAGAGTAATTCCTAATCTTAGAATCATTTGTGCGGATGCTAAGGATATTATTAATTTCTTTGGTAAGGAAATAGATACAATTTACTTAACTTTTTCAGAACCGTGGCCAAAGAAGCAGGATGCTAATAAAAGATTTACTAACATATCATATCTAAAGCTATATGACAGAATATTTAAGAAAAATAAACACATTATTTTAAAGACTGATAATAAAGTTTTATTTCAATCAGCACTTGAGAGTCTAAGTGATTACTGGTATGTGTTTGATAAGGTAAGCTTAGATTTGCATAATGATGAAAGAAAAATAGATAACGTTATGACTGATTTTGAAAAGCAATATTACAAGGAACATCGCGCTATATATTACGTTGATGCATCATTTAAAGGATAAAAGGTCCAAAAATAATGGACTTTTTTAAATTAAAATTATATAATAGTCTGGCTTAAAGAAAGGGATTAATTATATATAAATATAAGAAAGGAATGGTATTATGGGTTTAATTTTAACTTACGATGATGAGCTATATAAAGAGCCGGATAGTAGTTATGGAGAAAAAACTAAAATAGTAAAGATAATTCCAAAGTATGACTGCAAAGATTTATCTTATCAAAAACCAATATATAAAGATGAAGATGAGTTTGAAATTGGCGATATAGTAAAATTAGATACTGATGAAAAATTAATTTTTGTTTATAAAACTAAAAGATTTGCTTACCTTTGTAGTATGGATTCAATAGATGAATTTAAAGGCACTATAAAAGTTCCTTTGGGTAGACTTGAAAAAAGAAAAGGAAGTTTAAGTGAGTATTTTACTACTAAGTTACTTTTAAATATAAAGGATGCATTTTATGATAACAGCTGTATAGCAAAAGAGATAGAAGAAAAAATTGAAACTTTGATTAAGTGAAATAAAATATGTTATACTAAATAGAGATGAGGTGATTAATATGTTTGTAGATGAGGTTATAATAAAGGTTAAAGCTGGTAATGGTGGTGATGGATGCACTGCTTTTAGAAGGGAAAAATATATTCCTGATGGTGGACCTTTTGGAGGTAATGGAGGACGTGGAGCAAACATTATCTTTGAAACTGATTTAGGCCTTAGAACGCTTCTTGATTTAAGATATCAAAAATTAATTAAGGCGCCTAAAGGAGCAAACGGAGAAGGTAAAAATAAAAACGGTAAGGGTGCATCAGACGTCATAATAAAAGTACCTTTAGGAACCACTGTTAAAGATATGGATACTGGTCTTATAATTGCTGATTTAACCAAGAAAGGTGATAGTGTAATAGTAGCTAAAGGCGGAAGAGGCGGACGTGGTAACACAGCTTTTGCAACTGCAACAAATCCTGCTCCTAACTTTTCAGAACATGGTGAGCCTGGAGAAGAAAAAACTTTAAAGGTAGAACTTAGATTACTTGCGGACGTTGGTTTTGTTGGAATGCCATCGGTTGGTAAATCTACTATTTTATCCAAAATTTCCGCATCAAAGCCTAAGATTGCAGCATATCATTTTACTACCTTAAATCCTAACTTAGGCGTTGTTAAAACGATTGATGGAAGAACTTTTGTTGCGGCTGATTTACCTGGATTAATTAAGGGTGCTTCTTTAGGTGAAGGCCTTGGAGATAAGTTTTTAAAGCACATACAAAGAACACGTGTTATAGCGCACATTATAGACATGTCTGGTCTTGAAGGAAGAGATCCTTTAGAAGATTATGAAACAATTAATAAAGAGCTTAAGGACTTTGACGAAAAACTTATTTTAAAACCTCAAGTTGTAATAGCAAACAAGATGGATCTTGAAGGTGCAAAAGAAAATTTAGAAAGATTTAAAGAAAAGTATAATGTGCCGGTATATGAGGTTAGTGCAATAACGAATAAAGGACTTGATAAGGTACTTGTTAAAATAGCAGATGAACTAGATAATATAAAAGAAGAACCATTATTTTCCGATGAGGCGTTTGAATCTCACGTATTATACAAGTTTAAGAAGGAGCAACCATTTACAATTACAAGAGATAATGATATTTACGTTGTAAAGGGAAAAGAAATAGAAAAACTATTTCATATGACTAAGTTTACTGATGAAGGAGCCATTCGTTTTGCAAGAAAACTAAGAAAAATGGGAATAGATGATAAACTTCTAGAAATGGGAGCTAAGTACGGAGATAAGGTACAAATAGAAGATCTAATATTTGAATTTAAAGAGTAATTATTTTACTCTTTTTTCTTTACATTATGTTAATAATAATCTTGCACTTTATACATATTTATTATAAAATTATGGTATAGGTAAAGGAGGATTGTTATGAAGAAAAATGATGAAGAAATAGAAACTCTTGATTTTGAAGATAATAAGCCTTCTTTAGATGATACTGTTGAAATGCTTGATTTTGAAATGGATAAAAAAGTGTCTAATGAAATAGATGAAATGCTTGATTTTTTAGATGTTTCAACTAATGATAATAAAGAAAATGAAGAAAATGAAGTAAATGAATTAATTGAAAAAGTAACAGAAGACAAAGAAAAAACGAAAATAGAGTTAGATGCAGATAAAGAAAAATTAGAAGAATATAAACCATCTATTAAAGATTTTAATATAAAGAGTGCAAGGACAAGAAAATATGTTAAAAAAGGAATGCTATACGTAATAATAGTAATGCTTTTAGGGTTTGAGTTTTTCATAAATAAAACGGGTGATGTCCTAAATGATTTAGTTGTTTATGCAAGCGATAACGAGCCTATTAAAATAGAACAAAATGCTAAATATGGATACATTGATTATACTGGAGATAAAATTGTTAATCCTAAGTATTTATATGGTGAAGACTTTATAAAAGGTTATGCTATTGTTAAAAATGGATCAGACCTCCCTTTAATAATTAATAAAGGAGGCAAGGAAGTTATAAAAGCAGGTGAGTATTTTTCACTTTATCGTGCAAATTCTGATATAATAGCATCTAAGGTAACGAAAGATGGCCTTAAATATGGTATATTAAATTCTAATTTAAAAGAGAAAACACCTTTTAAGTATGATATTATTTCTTATAAAAACGGTGTTTATTCATATGTATTAGATAACGACGTGGGGTTAATAAATGAAGATGGTAAAAAGATATATACATACAAATTAACCGACAGAGATGATAAAGGAATAGATGTTACACCATCTAGTGTTACCAGTGATAATTATCAAAGATATGGAGTTGTAAAGGTTAATAAAACATCATTAATTGTTAATTTAAAAGATGGAAAAGTAATATCTTCTCCTACACTAAACGAAATTGTTCCAGAAGAAAATAACGTGTTTTATGAAGTTATAGCAAGTGGTTCTAAAAGATATATGTACGTAGAAGACAATAAGATAATACTTGAATCAGAAACTTATAACAGCGTATCTATTCCATCTATAAAAACTGGCATATTAAAAGCAATTAATAACTCATTTAAGTATGAGTATATTAGTACAAAAACGCAAAATGAAATAAAAAAAGACTTATCCGATAATAACTCGTTTTATGGGGATAATGTATTTATTTATACGGATTACGACACAAGAAAAAGAACAAGTACAATAAATTTGGTAAGAAATGGTGAGGTTTATAAAACTATAACGAATGATTTTGAAGTATATAAACCTTATAAAAATGGCTTTGCAATAATTAAGTATAAAGACGGAACATACGGATATTTAAATGAAAATGGAGATCTTTTAAATGATACTCACTATGTAGAGGTAGGAGAGTTTGATTCTTATGGGGATGCGATTGCTAAAACAGAAAATGGTTATGGTGTAATAAATAAAGATGGTAAAACCATAATTAATTTTGAAAATAGTGAAATAAAGATGGCACAATCAAATGTAAAATTAAAATCTTTAGCTAACAGAAATAACGTGTTTTATGCAGTTAGAAAAGAAAGCGGATATAGGTTATATAATAACAAAGGTAAAAGGTTTAATAATACTATATATAATGATATTGCATTTGATGAAAATTATCCTATACTAAAATTATCTACTGAAGAAAAGGATGTATTAATTACTACAGAAGATAAGTATGAAATAGGGTTAACATCATTTAATACTGATTATGAAGCACATGAAAATTATATTATCATAAAAAATGAGTATTATAATTATAAGGGAAAGTTAATATATACTAAGGAAGAGAGTAAAGGTGATTAAAAGTGAATGATATGGAAATGATTGATGTATCTGAATCTACAAATAAAGATGTTAAGAAAAAAGATAAATTTATGACTTATATATACATATCTTTAGTTATATTAGTAGTTCTTGGACTTTTAACTTACTTTTTTGGATATGACTTATTAAAGCCTTTTATAGAGGTGTAGTATGAAAATTAAAGAAAAAATATTAAACTTTCTTATAATACTTATTGTAGTTGCGCTTTATGTAGCAGTATTTATGTTTATATACTCAAACTTTAGAGAAAGAAAAAGACAGGAATTAGCAGGTGGCATAATAGATAAAATTGATAAGGTGATAAAAGAAAATGATGGGGAAGTTATGCCTGAGGCTAAGGTAAGTTATGGTGGCTTTAAATATACCGTCTTGGGAAAACTTACAATTAAGAAGATAAATATATATCAGCCAATACTAAAAGAAAATACGGCAGGAGCTTATAATACGGCACTTGTTAAAATGGCTGGCCCAAACCTTAATGAAAATGGAAATGTTTCTATTGGTGGACATAACTTTATGAGAGGTAACTACTTTATAAAAATCAATAGACTAGTTAAAAATGATGTTGTAACGGTAACAGACTTATCAGGAAGAAAAGTAAACTATTACGTTTATGAATATGGCGTTGTAGATAAAAATTCAGCTAGTTATTTGGCACAACCAGATAATAAAAATGAGAAAATAGTTACGCTTGTAACGTGCACTAAAGGCGGTAAGGAAAGATATTACGTAAAAGCAAGAGCAAAATAAAAAAGGCACTAATTTATGGTGCCTTTTGGTAATTCATATATCATTTTAGTGCCACGAGGAGCAATTATCACTTTCCAAGGTTTAACGTTTTTATATGTTTTTATAACGTTATTATGATTATCGGCCGCAACAACGTCAATTTTATCTAGCATAAAAAACGTATGAATACTTCTGCAATGTTTAAATAAAAGACCATAATTTATGTTTTTCTTAAACATAAGGCCAATTAATCTATCTTTAAAACTTTTGGCTGTTTTAATTTTTAGGTTATCAAACTTTAACATAATTATCACCATAAAAATGATAACATTAAAATCTATTTATGTAAATCACTTTATAAATATCATTGACAAATGATGGTATAAAATGTTAAACTAATGTTAGTTAAAATATGAGGTGTTGAAGATGAAAAAAATGAATAAAAAAGGTCAAGCATTAGTAGAATATGTTTTAATTATAGCGTTAGTAACTGTTATTGCGGTTAGTTTAATAAAGGTATTTGGCGGATACTTAAAAGATTCAATCACCAAGACTTCTTGTGAGCTTGTTGGTGAAACTTATGTTAAGGGCGCTAAAGCTGGAGAAGGAACTTGTAAATAGACCAATTAGGTCTTTTTTTGTATATGTTTGACGGTTTATTTATTGATAAAAAGGATTGACAAACATTAAATTAATATTTATAATTTTAAAACATAATTGTTAAGAAGGTGATTATATGTCTAATATATTAAAACGAAATGAAAAAGGAAGTTTAATAGTTATATCTGGCCCATCTGGTTCTGGTAAGGATACTATATGTGAAAGATTAAAAGAGTATAAAGAAGATTTTTGGGTATCTGTTTCTTGTACGACTAGAAAACCAAGAAAGGGCGAGGAAGACGGTATTAATTATTTCTTTTTGACAGAAGAAGAATTTGAAAATAAAATTAAGGAAGATAAATTTATTGAATATGCTAAATATAATGGTAATTATTACGGAACTCCAAAAGATAAGGTAAATGAATATTTGTCTAAAGGAATAGACGTTATATTAGTAATAGAAGTTCAAGGTGCACTTGAAATAAAACATAAAATTCCGGAGGCTATATTTATATTTATTATGCCTCCTACAATGAAGGATTTAATTATAAGATTAAAGAAAAGGAATACTGAAAACAACGACAAAATAATAGAAAGATTTAAAAAGGCATACAAAGAAATAAACGAACTTAACAAGTATAATTACGTAGTTGTAAATGATGAAATAGATAAAGCAACAAGAAAGGTTAATGCCATATTAGAAGCACAAAAATGTATGGTAGAAAGAATTGAGGAAGTATATTTAAATAATCCAGAAGAAGAGATTCACGAACTTCTAATTGATGATAAAGATTTTAGAAATAGTGAGTTAAATGTCTAAAAATGGCTTGCAATAAATACTAAGATATGTTATTATTTAATTGTCAGCTGGGAAGTATTGGCTGATAGCAGTATAAGCAGTAACCAGCTTATGCAGTATCTAGCTGGAAGTAGTACAAGCAATCCTGAGATTTGGGGATTGCTTTTTTTATGCTTGACATTTTTATTTCTACATCAAATTAATAACAAATAAAGTAACATTACATAGGGGGTTATAAATAAATTATTTTAGTATGATAAAATAATAAAAGTTAATAATAGAAGTATGAGATGGGTAATAATGGAAAAAAACAAGAAAAGTGAAAATAATAAGCTTAATAGTATTAGTGGTCATGATTTTATGCTTAACAGTAGCCTTTGCAGCTCTTTCACAAACACTTACAATTAATGGTAGTGCAGCAGTTAATGCGGCCGGGACATACATTTTGAAAATTTAACTTTATCTGAAAAAACTGGAACAGCAGAGGTTAGTGGTACTCCGCAATTAACTGGAACTGTAATTTCCGGAATAGATGTTAGTTTAAATAAACCTGGAGATAAAATTGTATATGAATTTGACTTGGTAAATAACGAAAGCATAGAGGCAAAGCTAACTGATATCAACGTAAATAATTTGATTTCTGAGTCGTCATACGTTAAAAAAATAAATGATTGTATTTAACATACCACCACTGAGTGCATTAATAAGTATGATTTTAATAAAGATGGTAAAATCACGGCACCTGATATTTCTAATGTTTATGGTGCGTTTGATATTAATCTTTATGATGGAAGCACTAGGGTAGAAAAATATAGAAAAAATAACAGAGGGGAAAGTGGTTTGTGGTTAGAAGCACATAAAACTAGACATTTAAAACTTGTAATAGCATTTAAAGATACTGCAAGTTTCGTCTTTGATGAAAAAATTACCATTTTTGATCCTACTAAGCCAGCTGTAACGTTAACGTTCGAACAAAAATAATAGAACCATTTTGGTTCTTTTTTTGTAATTAAAAGATATTTTGAGCATATAGTTAAGTAGAAAAGATTTGGAGGATAATATGATTAACAAACAAAAATTATGGTTTTTAACTTTATTTAGTTTAATATTAGTATTAAGTGTCTATTATATTACAATGCCAAGTGAACTACTTACAACGGCAAAGACTAGTGATAAAAATGCAGTAACTGAAAAGAAAACAAGTAAAACAAAGGCAAAGGCTAAAGTAAGTAGCACTGATAGTTTAACCGCACTTCAAGTTGAATTAGACGAAGAAAGGCAAGCTCTTGCAGCAGAATATAATGAAGTGCTTACTAATAAAGATACATCTACAGAAGAGAAAAATAACGCTTATAATGGGCTTAAAGAAATAGATGAGGTAAAGGCAAAGGAAGATGATTTAGAAAAAAAGGTAAAAAAAGAACTTAAATTAGATTCATTTATAAAAATAGATGGTAGTAACGTAAGTGTAACAATTAAAAAGAAAGATCATGATTATTCTCTTGCTAACAACGTAATGAGATTAATTAGTAAAGAGTTTAAAACAAAGGTATATGTTTCGGTTAAATTCCAAAAGTAAGTACCTTTTTTTCTTTTTATCATAAAATAATATAGAAAAAATATTAAAACCTCTTATCATAAGAAAGTGGGGAAATCATGGTAAAAAGAGTACTTACTAAAAGAGAAAAAGAAATATTTGATTTATTAATAACTAATAAGACAACTAAGGAAATAGCTAAAAAACTTGGAATAAGTGAAAAAACAGTTAGAAATCACATTTCAAACGTAATGCAGAAATTAGGGGTTAAGGGAAGAGCTTGCGCGGTAATCGAACTTATAAAACTAAACGAAATTACGTTATAAAATCGCATATATCATGCGATTTTTTCATACTATTAATAGGAGGATTATTATGCTAAGAAAGTTTGCCTATAATAAGATTTTTAGAACAACAGGAATGCTTGTGCTTCTGTTATTACTTCTTTTGTTTCCAGCATCCAAGGAGTATAAGCTTGAAGATGAAAAACTTGTGAAAACAAGCGTTTCATATTCTGCTAGGGAGGCTTATTTAATTGATAAGGATGGCTTTGTAGCAAGATGTAAAGTAAAGCTTAATAGCACAAGCGATAAAGGTATGGCTATTAAACTTACGGAATTATTAATAAATGAAGGAAAGTATGAGAGCTTGGTGCCTAATGGGTTTAAAGCAATTTTGCCAAGTGATACAAAGATTAATGATGTATTAATAAAAGATGATACATTAACAATTGATTTATCAAATGATATATTAGAACTTGATAACAAGAGCTTTAAAAAGGCTTTAGAAGCACTTACGTATAATTTGACCAGCATTAATAATATTAAGTATGTTTATCTTAAAATAGATGGTACTGTGCAAGATAAATATCCAGATGGTAAAAATGTAATAAAACAGCCACTAGAAAGAAAAGATGGAGTAAATACCAATTATGATGCTTTTGATTATAAAAATGCTAGTATAACTACTATTTACTATGTAAATAAAAGTAGTAGTGGTTATTATTATGTTCCGGTATCTAAGGTTTCTAATGATAACAGAGATAAAATAAAAATAATAGTAGATGAACTTACTTCTTCTAATACTTATGAAACTAATTTAATGAGTTTTTTAAATTATAATACTAAGCTCACTGGATATGACATAAAAGATGATGTATTAACGGTAGATTTTAATGAGTATTTATTCGATGATGCTAATTCAAAAAGTATTTTAGAAGAGGTCATATATTCAATTTCGCTATCAGTTAGGGATAATTACGACGTAAAAGAAGTTATATTTACAGTAAATGGTAAGGAAATTACAAAAAGTGTGTTAAAAAATATTGAATAATTATTATTTTTGAGTTATAATTGATTTGTTCTTAAACGAACAAGTCATTGTCCTGCTAGCTCAGCTGGATAGAGCAACGGCCTTCTAAGCCGTGGGTCAAAGGTTCGAATCCTTTGCAGGACGCCACTTTGATTATTAAATACTTATGCTTTTGCGGCATAAGTTTTTTTATAGATAAAAAGTACAAGAAGGTTATTTAATCTTGTACTTTTCTTTTTAATATCTTTATTTTTTTAGCTGGTTTATAAATGACGGTATCATTACCATAGGTAATTATTTCATTTGATTTTTCTCCGTCGTTATCAAATGCAAATTTTGGGTAAGTTTCTTTAAAGGTAAGTCTTATGTTACTTGATGAGTCCATAATTAAATAATCTTTATATTTATTTAAATCAATTGTGTTTGATATATAATCACTTACTAAACTAGCAATTAGTTTTGGATTAGCATTTCTAACAAGCAATAATTCTAATTTTTCGTCATTTAAAGAAACATTTTTATATAAATCTATTCCACCGAAACCTTTAGAATTAGTTATGGCACCTAATATGCAATTCGTTTGTCCAATAATATTATCTGTTTCGTATTCTATAAGATAATGTTCTGGACTTTTTATAATATATGGAAAAGCACTTAATACATATCCTGCGTGTCCTAGGCGTTTTTTCATATTTTTATTAGTAACATAAGGTACATGTGCCAAATAACCAAAAACGGAAGTGTAAGAGACTATTTCATCGTTCATTTTATACGAGTCAAAAAGCTCTACGTCCCCATTTAGTATGTCTTTTACTATTTTATCAGCGTCTTTATATCTTACGTCAAAGTTTTTTGCCATATCGTTAGTTGTTCCGGTTGGAACGTGTGCGTATAGTCCTTTTTGATCTATTTTGTTATATGCTTTATAAGCTTCACCAACGGTACCATCTCCACCTAATGTAATAACTAATGTATCATTATCATCAGATTCTTTAACTAGTTCTATTAAATGGCCCTCATACATACTTTTTTTGAAGTTGGGTATTATGTTATTTTCCTTCATTGTTTTTGCAATTAGGTTAATGTCATTTTCTTTGAAACCAGTAGAGACCGGATTATATATTATTTCGCATTTTTTAATGTTATGTTTTGTCATAAATACTCCTTTTTTAGCCTTATAATATCATATTTTTATGAAAAATTTAATTTTTTTTCTAAATTTTTAGTTTTTTTAGAGATTTTTAGGGGGTTTTTCAAAAAAGTGTCTAACTATAGATATGAGAGAACCTAATAGTTTGGGTAGTTATGCTTTCCGCTTTTTATTTTTTAAATAGAAAGTGGGGTGATAATTATGAAAAAAGAAAATAAATTTCTTAAGATAATTATTATTCTTTTAATTTTTCTATTAGTATTACTAATATTTAAAATATAAAAGAAACAGCATATGCCCAAATAGTTAAGGGGATATGCTGTTTCCATAAACTCAATTGTGGAAAGCTAACTAACCTTTATTGTTAGGTTCTTTCACTAATTAAATTATACAAAATAAATCTTTTTATGTAAAGATTATTACGTAAATTATTTGTTTTGGATAATTACTTTTGTTGGGAGATGATTAAAATAGAAAAAGAAATGGTTGTACAAAAGTCAGTTAATGATTGTGGAGTTGCTTGTCTTTTATATGTTTTAAAATATTTTGGTAAAAACGTAACATATAAAAGTGTAGAAGAAAAAATAATTAAGGAAAAAGATGGTATTAGTGCTTATGAAATTATTAAAGTATCAAAAGAGTTTGGTATTTCATCTTGTGGGTATAAAAATTTAAAGGTTAATAAAAACCTCACTTTCCCTTTAATTGCACATACGATTAATAATAATGTCCAACACTTTGTAGTAGTTTTAAAAGTAAGTAATAATAATGTCTACATAATGGATCCTTCATATGGACTTATAACCAAGCCAAAAGATGAGTTTAATAAATCATATACAGGTGTGGCAATTTTATTTAAAAATTATAATCCATATTTGCTAAATAATGTTATTAATGGAAGAAGTATTCTTTTAATAACAATATTAATTTTACTTTTTACTTTACTTAGTTTATTTTACTCTTATCTATTGTCATATTTAGTAGAAAGCATCAGTACTAAAAACAACTTAATTATTTTATTTTTATCTTTTATATTGTTAGGTGTTATAAAAGAAATGTTTTCTTATGTTAAGGATTTAAGTTTATTAAAATACCAATTAAAAACTGATGAAACACTTACAATACCATTTTTAAAAAAACTATTTAATCTCCCTTACTTGTTTTATCATGATAAGCCAGTTGGAGAATTAATATCGAAGATAAATGATTTATCTTATGTAAAAGAAGCTTTATTATCTATCGTAGAAGTATTGTTTGTAAACGTAGTTATAATTCTAATCTCCTTTATATTCTTACTATTTTTAAACGTTCATATATTTTATTTTAACTTTATTTTATGTTTAATACTAATATTATATAATATGCATTTTTGGAAAAAGAACTCATATAAAAATTACGATTTACAAACGAAAAATGAATATTTAAACGCTCGCATTTCTAAAACAATAGAAAATATTTATGATATTAAAAATTTAAGAAAGGAATCATATGTTTCTAATAAAATTACTAATTTATATAATGATTTATTAGCGTGCTTTAAAGATATAAAGAGCAAATGTGTAAAAAAAGACTTCATTAATAAATTACTTATTTTAATTGGAATATCTATATCACTTCTTATATCCTTATTAGAAAAAGTAGATGTAAAAGACACACTTTTTATAACTTATGTTTTATCTTTTATATATGATTCAAACCAGAATATATGCACTCTTTTTTTCTTACATTCTAACTATAAGGCATCTAGCGTAAGGATAAGTGAATTATATAAAATAAAAGAAATAAATTTTGGATATAAGATAATGGTTAAAGATGTAGAATTTAATAATTTTTATTATAAATATAAAGATAAAATTATTTTAAACGATATTCATTTTAGGCTATCCATGGGGGATTTTGTTTTAATAAAAGGCCCAACTGGCAGTGGTAAAACAACGCTATTTAAAGCATTAACAAAGAAAATACGTTTTGATGAAAGGACGATACTTATAAATGGAAAAACTATCAGTAAATATAACTTTGATACTTTAAGAAGGAGCATTAAATACGTAGAACAAGATATAAAATTATTTGACGATACTATTTTAGAAAATATAACTCTTGGACGCAAACTTAATCTAAGACACAATTTTAAGATGGTATTAGAAGAAGAATTTAAAAAGAAAGGCATTGATTACAACATTTTAGTTGATAGTGCAAATTCTAATTTATCAGGTGGAGAGATAGCCTTAATTAAAATAGCGCAAGTATTGAATAATGATTTTGATATGGTTATTTTTGATGAAACGACAAGTAGCCTAGATACCCGCTTAGAAAAAAAAGTGCTTAGTGCTATAAAAGAAGACTATAAAGATAAGATAGTAGTTTTTATAAGTCATAGAAATTACAATACGTATTTATTTAACAAGATAATAAAAATAAAAGATAAAAAAGGAAGGACGATATATGATAAAACTAAAACAAAGAGAATTAAAAAAATTAAAGGCAGGAGCTTTAAGTGGTTGGGCAATCGCTGGTATTATAGCAGGCGTAACTTTTGTCGTAGGAATATTTGACGGAATTGCAAGACCATTTAAGTGCAGGTAGGAGGGATGATATTTTGAAAAAATTAAATATAAGTGAATTAAAAAAAATAAAAGCAGGGGCTACTTTTAGTGCATCATTAATTAATGCGCTAGTTAGAGGCATAAATTCATTTTTAGATGTAGGCAGGTATTTTGGAAGTAGTATAAGAAGATTTATTGGAGGAAACTCATGTCCTCTAAAATAAAAAAGATATCTAAAATATTACTTATAATATGCCTTTTACCACTTGTTTTAACTTGCATAAGCTACTCTTTAGAATTTTTAATGCAATTAGGTAGAATAATTGGCACACTAATCAGAATAATAATGAATTTAGAGTAAATATGGCATAATTTTTGCAAAAACTGTCCTTTTTTGTTACAAAAGGTGAAAAAATCATTGTAATAACTTTTTTAAGGTGTTATAATTACTATTAGAAAAAAAGGAGAGGGGGGAAAGAAAAATGATAACTGTTCAAGTTAAAAACGGAAACGTTGATGGAGCGTTAAAGAAATTCAAGCAAAGAGTAGCTAAAAGCGGTCTCCCTTCAGAAGTAAAAAAGAAACAAGCTTTTGATAAACCAGGAGTTCAAAGAAGAAACGCTAAGAAAGAAGCTATCAAAAATAGCCGTAAGGCAGCTAGACGTGAAAGACGCGATTCTTAATTTTTCTTTACTCGGTATTTAGAAAAGACTTACTATGACTTCATAGTAAGCCTTTTTTTGCATACAATTATGTAGGTGATGTGCATTTGAAATTGAAAAAGATAATAGATGATTATGTAGAATGTAATAACTTTGAAATAAAAATAATAGATAGAAAGGTTAAAATATATTATTATGATAATATAGAACGTTTTACATCTAATTTAATTGAGGTATCAAGTAAAAATGACAGGTTTATTATAAAGGGTAAAAACCTTGTTATAGAAACTATGTTTGTAGAATATATGGTAATATCTGGTGACATAAAAATGATAGAGCTAGGATATCATAATGAATAGTTATGTAAATATAAGTATTGTTGGTAAGAATCCTAAACTATTTATTAAAAGATATGTCTTAAACCAGATTTCGTTTGAAGATTTTAAAGAAGTTAGTCATAAGCATGTTACGATAAAAATATCCTATGATGATTATTTAAAACTTTTATCTAAAAATAAAACGTATGAAATATATATAAACCGAAAGTATGGAATAGTTAAATATACATCTTATATTAAAGAAAATTATACTTTTGTTATATCACTTGTTATAGGATTCTTATTTTTGTTTTTAATAAGTAACACCATACTTGAAATAGATGTTGTTCATAATAATAGTAACTTGAGAAACTTAATTTATGATGAATTAAAAGATAATAATATTTCTTGTTTTCATTTTGTGCCATCATTTAAAAAAAGAAAGAAAATAATTAATAAAATAGTTAGTGATAACAAAGATAAAATAGAGTGGCTTGAAATAGAAAGATATGGTAGTAAACTTACTATAAAGGTAACTGAACGCAAGTTAAATAAAGAAAAAGAAGATGACATACCTCGTCACATAGTAGCTAAAAAAGATGGTGTAATTATGAAAATAGAAGCATCTAATGGGGTAATCTTAAAAAAGAAAAATGATTATGTATCAAAAGGAGAGACAATAGTATCAGGAGATATTATTAAAGATGAAACAGTAAAAGGACAGGTTCGAGCGGTGGGATGCGTATACGCTGAAGTATGGTACTTAGTAACGATAGAATACCCGCTTTATTATGAAGAGGTTATATATTTAAATGATGTTAAGCAAAATATTATAGTATCTTTTATGAAAAGGGAAGCCCCTCTTAGAAAAAATTATGCTACTAATTATTTAGAACATAAAAACGTGCTTATAAAAGAAAAAATATTTCCTTTTAGTGTAAGAATGGAAAAACAAAGAAAAACAAAGGTTAAAAAAGAGAAATTAGGAACTAAAGAAGCGATTAAAAAAGCTACAAAACTAGCAGAAAATAAAATAAGTGTAAACCTTAAGGATGATGAATATATAATAAGTAAAAAAACTTTGAACTTTAAACAAAATAAGAGTAAAATAGAAATAGGTGTTTTCTTTAAAGTGTATGAAAATATTACTGATTTTAAAGATGCAGATACTTCACTATTAAACAAAGAAAATACAAATGAAAATTAAAGAGGTATAAATAATGTTTACAAGTATTTTTATGAAAACCATTCATAACGTATGGCCGATGATCTTTATTTTTGCAGTTATCTTAATATCAATTAGAATAACATATCTTTTATGTAATAAAAAGCAATTTGTTTTTTATAAAGAACTTTTAATGTTATGCTTTATTATTTACATACTTCTTTTATATTACATTGTAACGTTTCAAGATAACAATTATGGAACTAATAATTTTATTCCGTTTAGAGAGATATTTAGATATAACGTATCATCTAGACTTTTTATAAGAAACGTACTTGGAAACATACTTTTATTTGTACCATTTGGTCTTTTTGTAAGCCACTACATTAAAAATAAGAAAATGTATCCTATATTATTAATATCGGTTTTAGTTTCTTGTTCAATTGAGTTTGCTCAAACAAAAATAGGAAGAACCGCAGACATTGATGATGTCATATTAAATACTTTAGGAGGCGTTATAGGATACTTTATTTATAAGTTTAGTGATAAATTAATAAAAAAACTTCCAAATTTCGTGAAGAATCAAATTTTCTTAGACATCTTGTGTTTAGTTATAATTTTAATTATAATATATTTATCGTTTAAGTTTAATTTTTGGAGGTTGTTATCATGAATTATGTAGAATTTTTTAACGAGTATAAAAAACCAGTAGAAGAACTAGATTTACTAAAGGATTTCATTAATTATGCTTTGGAAAAGTTACAATTGAAAAACGTTATGTTTAATGTTATAATTGTAGACAATGAAAGTATTCATAAGATAAATAAAGAGTATAGAAACATTGATAGGGAAACGGATGTTATTACGTTTGCACTAGAAGATAACAAGCAAATTGATGTGCCAGGTCTTAGGGTTTTAGGAGATGTATATATATCTTACGACAGGATAATAAGTCAAGCTAAAGATTATGGACATTCCACTAAAAGAGAAATATGTTTCTTAGGTGTTCATGGCTTACTACATTTATTAGGATACGATCATATGACAAAAGAAGACGAAATAAAAATGTTTGGATTACAAAAGGAGTTGTTAGATAGTTATGGCATCAAAAAAGAAAGTTAAGGTAGAAATATCAAGAGGAAAATACGTAGAAGAACAAGGATTTAAGAAAATAGGATTAAAAAGAATTTTTATGAGCTTTAAATATTCTTTTGATGGACTTAAATATGCATATTTACATGAACAGAGCTTACTTCTTCACGTTATTGTAATGACTATTATAATAGCTTGTGGTTTTGGATTTCATATAACACCAATTCAGTGGGTTATAACACTTGTTATGGGAGCTTTAATACTTGTTACAGAGCTTTTTAATACGTCAATAGAAGCAGTTGTTGACATGGTAACAGAAGAGTTTCATCCACTTGCTAAAGTTGCAAAAGACACAGCATCAGCAGCCTGTTTTATAGCAGACATGATGGCAGCAGGTATGTGGCTTGTTGTGTTTGTGCCAAAGATAATTGCAATGTTTAGGTAAGTTATATGAAAAAGATAAAAAAGTTTTTTGATAGAGAACAAAACCTACTTATTCATATTATTGCAACTATTTTAGTTACTATATTTGGAATTATTTTTAATCTGAAAGTATATGAATGGTTACTTGTTTATTCGATGGTTACACTTGTTATTACATCAGAGCTTATTAATTCAGCAATAGAACTTACCGTTGATTTATATACAAGCCATTTTAATCCACTTGCAATGGTTGCTAAAGACGTTGCAGCAGCAGCTGTTGTAATATCTGCTTTTACTGCTTTTTGTGTTGGATTATATGTATTTTTACCAAAGTTTATAAATTTATTTGCAAATTAAAAGAGATTTAATTTAAATCTCTTTTTTAAAACCATCTTCTTGGTGGATATGGATTATATGGCATATATGGGTAAGGTGCATAGTAAATAGGTCTGTTATTATAACCATTATTCCAGAAAGCAGGAGCAACAGCAGCACCTGTTACACCACCTAGTAAAAATGGAAATACAAAACCACCTGCTAATCTTTCGTCACTTTTATTATTTGTGTAGCCATATGGTACGTAGTAACCATAACCGGTACTATTTTGAGCATTCTGTCTTGAACTAAATCCTTGATTCATTATAAATCTCCTTCCTTATAACTTATTATATGATATAAAACCATTTTGGTTATTAGCTAGAAGTATGATATAATCTAATTATAGAAGGTGAAGTAAAATTGAGCAAAATAAAAGTAATGGATGATATTTTAGCTAACAAAATAGCAGCAGGAGAAGTTGTTGAAAAATGTGTATCAGTAGTTAAGGAGTTAACTGAAAACAGTGTGGATGCAGGTTCTGATGAAATAAAAATTGAGGTAAAAGAAGCTGGAACAAAACTAATTAGGGTAATAGATAATGGATGCGGGATGGATCATGATGATGCCCTCTTAGCATTTCAAAGACACGCAACTAGTAAACTTTTAGATGAAATAGGTCTTTTTAGAATTTCTTCTTTAGGCTTTAGAGGTGAGGCTCTTCCTTCTATTGCATCAGTTTCAGAAGTTACACTTAAAACATCAACTGGTGATGTTGGCACTAAAATAGAAATAAAAGGTGGTAAATTAGTAAGTGATGAAGCAAGCGATGCAAGACGTGGTACAGAAATAACTGTAAAAAATTTATTTTATAATACGCCTGCAAGATTAAAATATCTAAATAGTATATATAGTGAGCTTGCTAATATTTGTGAGTATGTTAATAAAATGGCACTATCATATCCAGATAAGAAATTCACTTTAATAAGTGATGATAAAGTACTTTTAAATACTGATGGTTCTGGAAATTTGCTTAAGGTAATTAAAGAAATATATGGTAGTGAAGTAGCTAGAAAAATGAGAAAAATCTCCGTTTTTAATGATGATTATGACGTTGATGGATTTATTTCTTTACCAGAAGTTACAAGGTCTTCTAGAAATCATATGGTAACACTTGTAAATAATAGGGTTGTTAGAAATACTGAGTTAAACCGTGCAATAAATGATGGGTATCATACATATAAACCAGAGACAAGGTATCCAATCGTTGTTTTAAATATTAATACTGATCCATCTTTAATTGATGTTAACGTTCATCCATCTAAATTAGACATTAAATTTAGTAACTTTGAAGATTTAAAGGAATTAGTTAGAAAGGGAATTAAAGACGTTTTAGATAAGGCCTTATTAATTCCTAAGATAGAAAAGAAAAACGAAGTAGAAAAAGAAGAAAAACCTAAAGTAGTACTTCAACAACTTAACCTAGAAAGAGAAAAGGTAATAGAAGAAAATACGATTGATTATTCTATTTTTGATGAGCCAGTAATGAAAGTTAATGAAGATATTACTGATTATAATGAAAACGTAAAAGACGACATAGAAAATTATAACGAAGAAAAAAAGAAAGTTATTATGCCTGAGATGTATCCCGTAGGGCTTGCTAAAGGAACTTACATAATCTGTCATAACGAACTGGGTATTTATATGATAGATCAGCATGCTGCAAAAGAAAGAATTAACTATGAGGGATATTTAAAAGCTTTTGGTAATCCTTTAAAGGGAAGCATTAAAATGCTTATTCCTTTAACACTTGAATTCCCATCTAATGAGTTTATCATAATAAAACAAAACATAGATGTCTTAAAAGATATGCATTTTGATATAGAAGAATCAGGAATAAATTCATTTACCATAAAAGAACATCCAACCTGGATAAAAGAGGGATATGAGGTTGAAAGTATTAAAAAAGTATTAGAGGTATTAATTAGTGAGGAAAAACATTTTTCAATTGAAAAATTCAGGGAAAAAGCTGCTATTATGTTAAGCTGTAAAATGGCAATTAAAGCTAATATGAATATTTCAATGGAAGAGATGGAAGCACTAATTAACGATTTAAGAAAATGTGATAATCCATATACTTGTCCGCATGGTAGGCCAACTACAATATTTTACAGTAATTATGAACTCGAAAAAATGTTTAAAAGAGCTATGTAATTTGACATGGCTCTTAATTTATGTATAATATACGAAGTTAATAATTAATTATAAATCGTTTTTATAATTTTTAAAGTTTAGTTATTGGTTATTGGTGGGGATATTATGGCAAGTGAAAGTGTTATTAGATTAACAAAAGAAGAGTTTTTGAAATTAAAGAAAAACTTATCTAAATATGATAAAAAAAGTGGAGGATATTCAGACGTTTATTTCTCTCGTGATAAGGCATACAAGGTATATAACAAAGCACCTTACTTACAAGATAATTATGGAAACATAATATTTAGTGAAAAAGATGTACTTGAAAATCTTTTATATTTTAAGAAAAATAGGTTTGATGGTATATCAAATGTAAATAATATTTATTTGTTAGATGGATTTCTTGTTATGTATGAAATGGAAAATATAAATAATATGCAAAACATGAAAGAAATAAAAGAAGAAACATTAGATGTTTCGTTAAAAGAACTTTTATCATCTTGGAAGAGTGCTTTAAATCTAGCGGAAAAATTATCAAATAAAGGCATCGTTATGTATGACTTAAAAGAAGATAATGCATTTATTGGTAATGGTAATTTTAAAGTTTGTGATGTTGATTTCTATAAAAAAGAAAGTTTAGATAACTTACTTAATGTTAATTACATGCTAGTTAATACTATATTCATAGAATTTATAGAAAGATATTTATTCTTTGAAAACTATGAATGTAGGAAAGATGATTATTTAATTGAAACGAAAAATTATGCTGATTGTGCAATTGAAGACTTACTTTTAGCAAGTGGTTATTCCTCTAAAACATTAAAAGAAGTGGCCAAAAGTTTATAAATCAAGGAGACTATGATGGATGATATATATTTAAGTGGTGTAAGAATGAAAAACTTAAAGCCAGTGTCTAATAAACCTAGTGGAGTAAATGGATGCTGTTATAAATATAAGAATGGTGTTATAAAACTTTTTAATTATAATCTTACTAATTATGATAAGGAAAATATATTGAGCCATTTAAATAAAGAATCTAAAATAATTTTATGGCCAGAGTCTTTAGTTTTTAAAAAAGGTTTTTTTAAGGATAAATTAAAGGGCTATTACATGCCTATGGCTAAAGGAGATAATCTTATTGCACTAAGAAATAAGGTTTTAACTGGAAAAAAAGACATATCATTTGATGAATTTTTAAGTATATATTATGATAAGTTTTTACCTGAATTAAAGAAAGAAGAAGTGTTGCTTGGTGATGTTAAAATGGCACATGTATTTTTAAGCGATAATCTTTCTTTAACTGATACTGATGCGTTTGACATTTGTGATGATTATTGCGAAAAAATATATAAATATAATTTAAGTCAGGTTAATTATTCTATAAAGATGTTATTTGACTATATTATATCTTCTGAGTTAAGATTTAATACTTCCAAAAGTGTGCTAAGTAAAGAAACGTTTTTAGATGATATGATTAAAGATATAAGTAAAGTGACAGATAGTAGCGTAAACTCACTACTAACATTAAACAATTATAAAAGGAGCATAAAATGAGACTAGATATAAGTTCTTATGACATAAATAATTTAAAACCAATTACTAATGGTAGACATAAAGCCAGATAATATAATTTATTTAGATGGTGACTTTAAACTGGTAGACTGTGATTTTTATAGGGTAGATACTAGTTTGACTTACTTTTGATTCTTTAAAGAAAAATAAGGAAATACTTAATCATGCATACGAAAAAATAATTAACGAATATTTTGAGTATAAAACTTATAATGATAATGATATAATTAATACTAGTTTAAGGATGTGATTTTTATGATAATTGCAATAGTAGGACCAACTGGTGTTGGTAAAACAAGATTATCTGTTTCTTTAGCTAAACGTTATAATGCAGAAATAATATCTTGCGATAGTATGCAAATATATAAAAAGATGGATATTGGTACTGCAAAGGTAACCTCTCTTGAAAAAGAAGGTATACCACATCACATGATTGATATAAAGGATGTAAATGAAGATTATTCGGTATATGATTATCAAAAAGATTCTAGAAGAATAATGGATAATTTAATTAAAAACGGCAAAAACATAATTATAGTAGGGGGTACTGGACTTTATCTAAAGGCTTTGCTATATAACTATGAATTTAAAGAAAATGATGGCATAAGAAATGATTATTCATCTTATACTAATAAAGAATTATATGATATGGTTAAAAAGTTAGATAATGATACAAAAATACATGTTAATAATAGACAAAGATTAGAAAGCTACTTAAATAATCATGGTGATGGTAACTCTAATAAGGCGTCAAATAAAATGATTTATGACGCTAAAATAATAGGCCTTACAAGACCTAGAGATGAACTTTATGATGTAATTAATAAAAGGGTAGATGAAATGATGGAAGAAGGCTTAGAAGAAGAGGCCAGATACTTCTATGACAGAAAAATATTTAGTAAAGCAATTAAAACTGCAATTGCGTATAAAGAATTATATATGTATTTTGATAAAAAAATAAGCAAGGAAGATGCAGTAAACCTAATAAAACAAAGATCAAGGAATTATGCTAAAAGACAATATACCTTCTTTAATCATCAACTTGATGTAAAGTGGTTTAATTGTGATGTAAATAACTTTGACAATACGATAAAAGAAGTAGTTAATTATATTGAAAATAATTGATTATTTTAGTATCATATTAATGATAGGAGATGTGTTAAAATGGCAAAAGGCAAAGTTGGAAGACCTTCAAAATTAGATAAGGATACCTTGAAGGAGGCTAACATAAGTTTTATAATTATAATAATTATTTTATTAATACTTTTATCTGTTGCAACACTTACTGTTATTAATCCAGAAATTTATAATGCTCTTAAGGCTTCTATTATAAATTTATTTAACTAAAAAAGGACTTTTATTTTCCTTTTTATTTTGCCTCAATATATATTGAAGAATCAAAGTTATGCTCTCCATCATCTTTAGATAATAGTGTGTTTGTATCAATTAAAAAGTAATCTTCTTTTAAAGCATCAGAACCATCACTCATAATAGGATCATCCCAGGTTAAATCTAAATGACGCCAAGCGCCTTCCACATAGACTAAGTTCCATTCGTGAGTGCTAGATGATATACGATAGTTTTTAACGTTCATTTTTTCAAGAAATAGTTGCATTGCATCACTGTAACCACTACATATTCCGATGCCATCTATTAAAACTCCATAAGCAGAACTTGAACTTACGTTAGATAACCCGGTTGTATTACTTTGGTCATACTTAGTATGATTTACTATGTAATCGTGAAATATCTTAATGTTTTCTGAAACGTTTTTGCTAGAGTCATAATTTTCTTTGTATATTTCATCTATCTTTTTATTTAAAGTATCTATTTGACTATCACTATATCTAGGTTCCTTTTTAAGTTTTACTTTGCCACTAGCTGCAAATGTTGTGTTAATCTTGTCAAACGTGTTAAAAGGATGAACAAAATTTGAAAGATCGGTTAAATAAGTATTATTTTGAACAATTTCTTTTATGTCGTTAGTGCAGTCTAGATAATCAGCATCACACTTAACGGTATACTCATTCCAACCAGCATCTAGATATGTGTATATCATATTTTTAACGTCATCTTTGTTTTTTAAAGTAGTATTTTCATTTATCTTTACATAATCATAATTTTCTTTTTTGCGGTATTTATTATCGGTTAAGTTCTGTCTTATATCTCCTTGAAGATACTTTGTGTATACGTATTCTATTTTATTTGTTAATAGATAATAATTATCTTTTATTAAAAATCCTAATATAACTATTATTATAACCGTAACTGCTACTTTAACTAGTTTTTTTATATTCATATCATCACCATAATTATTATACCAATAAAGCATAAAAAAAAGAAGTATAATTACTTCGTTTCATTTACTTTTTTAGCTAATCTTGATTTTAAGCGAGATGCTTTATTGTCAGTAATAATTCCTTTGTTACGTGCTTTATCAATTCTCTTGTTAGCAATCTTAAGATTTTCTACAGAAGCATCTTTTTCTACCTTTTTAACTGCAGTTTTCATACTACCTTTAACTGGAATGTTAGATTCGTGTTTAGTAGATGTAACTTTAACTCTTTTCTTAGCACTTTTAATATTTGGCATTTTTTCACCTCCTGGCGTCATTAACTTCTTATAGTTTATCAAAAAAATAATAAAAAATCAATAATAATTACTGTTTTTGGTAAAAATATAAAAGGGTGAGAAAAAAATGCATAAAATAGATTTAAGTAAATACGAAGTAAGAACTGATATGATAGTTGATTTATTAGATGAAGAAACTAGTAAGTTAAGTAATGAAACATTAGAAGATGGTGTTAAAATATCTTGGATGAAGCTTGATGAAGATAATCCATTTAATAAAAAGCCAGGCAATTATCTAACTATTTTATTTGATGATGTAACGGATAGTGATGCTAGAAATTTAGTTAGTAATATATTTAAAAGAGAATTTAAGAAGATGCTTAAAAAGATAGGATATAACAAAGATTATAAAACCCTTGTAATAGGACTTGGAAACGAAAAGTCTACTCCGGACGCATTAGGCCCACTTGTTGTTTGTAAATTAATTGTTACAAATCATTTTTTTGATATGAACATAAATGTTGATGATAAATTATCTAAAATGGCAGCTATAGCACCGGGTGTTACAGGTCAAACTGGAATAGAAACAAGTGATTATGTAAAAGGAGTAGTAGGTGTATTAAAACCTGATTTGGTAATATTAGTAGATGCTTTATGTTCATCATCGATAGAAAATGTTAATAAAAGTATTCAAGTTACAGATAACGGAATTTCTCCAGGCAGTGGTATTGGAAACAAAAGAAAGGAAATATCAAAAGAAACACTTAATACCAAGGTAATATCGGTTGGAATTCCAACTGTTATAGATGCAAGTACAATAGTTTCGGACACTATTAATTATATGGTTAAAAATTATGCTTATAATAAAAACCATATAAATGATAAATCAAATAAGTTTATAAAAGGACCAGTTAATTATCTAAATAAAGAAACTAAAATAACATCTGCCGATAGAAAAAATTTTCTAGGGCTTGTAGGAGCACTTAGCGATAACGAAATAAAAAAGCTGTTATATGAGGTTTTAACACCTATCGGATATAATCTTATGGTAACTCCAAAAGAAGTTGATTTTATACTTTCAAAATTAAGTGACGTAATAAGCTACGGAATAAATCATAGTATTCATAACATATAACCTAAAACCGACAAATAAGATGCACCATCTATGATATTTTATAGATGGTGGGTGATACTATGAAAGAATTTAAATCAAGGAAAATTATAAGAAAAAGGAAATCTAAATTTAAAGTTATTATTTTTACTTTCTTTTTCTTTTTTTCATACATTTTTATATTAAAGTATTTAAAGGATAACCAGTTAAAAAATAAGATATTAAACGAAGATGTTAACTATATAAAATTTAATGTGGCGCGTGAAAGCGAGGAAGTATTAGATAATATAATTAATAATCCGGTAAGCCTTTTAAATGATAATATTAAAAAGGTGGGTAACGTAACTAAATCAGATAATAAAAAAAGTAACAATAGCGATGTAAAAACAAATAATGTTTCTTCATCTGTGCTTGATAGTCCTCCTATAATATACGTATATAACACTCATCAAACGGAAGGTTATAACGGATACGACGTTTATTCTGCTGCAAATTATTTAACTAGTAAATTAAATAATTCCGAGTATAAGGCTTCGTTAGAAGAAAAGAGTATGAAAGTTTTTTTAGAAAATAATAATTTAAAATACTATAAATCATATACGGCGTCAAAAACTTACTTAAATGAGGAGATGATGCAAAATCCTAATTTAAAATATTTTTTTGATATTCATAGGGATTCTGCCGGAAAAAGCATAACAACAACTTCTTATCAAAATAAAAGTTATGCTAAAATCTTGTTTGTTGTTGGAACTGATAACCCTAATTATGAGAAAAATAAGGTAAATACGGAAAGGTTAAATAACATAGTTAAAGAAATTATTCCAACTATATCAAGAAACGTAGCATATCACGGTGGTAAGGGATATAATGGCGTTTATAATCAAGATTTATCAGAAAATGTATTCTTAGTTGAAGTAGGAGGAAAAGATAATACAAAAGAAGAAGTAGAAAACACGATAGAAGTACTTAATAATGCAATAATAAAGTACATAAGGGAAACTATATGATAAGTTATAAAAAGATATTTCATGGGTTTATTTGGTTATTATTCTTTTCCTTTTTAGTTTTGTATTTTGCACAAGCGGGTGGTTACTATGAAGATTTAAATAATAAAAAAGCATCACTTACCGAGGAGAAGGTAAAACAATTCGAAAAGGACGTTAAAGAAGGCAAAGAAATAAAGGTAGAAAATTACGTGGTTAATATGAAAAAGAATTACTCAAACAAGGTATCTAACTTTGGACTTTTTACCTCTAAAAGTTTTGCTAAAGGATTTAAATGGGGCATGAATAATTTATTTAACGGTATAGATAAAATGGTTAATGAATAGAATTTATGATATACTTTATATGGTGATTATTGTGCTAGGAATTAGTTTTGAAATTGAAAATAAATATGACAATTATTTATATAAAATACTAGATGATATTACTTCTTCTTTTGATAACATAATGATAAATGGAGAAGTGTTTGATAAAAATGGTAACTCTTTATTTAAAAAGAATATATATACAAAAGATGAGTTTGAAAGCATTATAAAAAAAGGAGATTATTACATAGTGTTTTTATCACTTGCAATTTATGATAAAACATCTAACATGAGTTATATTTCAGACCTTAGTTGTTATAAGAAATGTAAACCGAAGCTTTACTTATCTGTGTGTGATTCTATTTTTGTATCATTATATTCCCTTAATGATAATATAGTTCGTAAGGCAAAGAGCAACGCTATTAAAAATCATTTTGATAAAATAGAGGATGCTACTTACGAAAAAATGTATTTTATATGATGTTGACAAAATAGCACTATTTCTATATAATTTAGTTATATTTATATTTAAATCGCTTTAGCAAGAGTAGTAGCTAAAATCTGATTATCCTAAGAGAGTAGCTGTTTGGTGGGATGCTATATAATCTTTTTAGTAAATGGACTTGCAAGATGATGCCGGAAAATTATAGTATGGCATTACGGAAGTTACCCGTTATCTTATAACATATGTATGATAGTACGTATTAGGTGGCATTAAACTTAAGAATTATAACTCTTATCCTATGGTTGGATTAGAGTTTTTTTAATATATAGGAGGGACTTTTTATTATGTTTACAAAACGATGGTGTATTAACAATTTAAATAAACATAAAAATATAAATAGAAGGAAGGAAAAGTTATAATGGGAAATATTATATTAACAGGAGAAAGACCAACAGGACCATTACACATAGGACATTATGTTGGCTCACTTAAAAACAGAGTAAAAATTCAAAACGAAGGAAATTATGATGAAATGTATTTGTTTGCAGCAGATGCGCAAGCGCTAACGGATAATTTTGATAATCCAAAAAAGGTAAGGGATAACGTAATAGAAGTTGCACTTGATAATTTAGCATGCGGCATTGATCCAGAAAAGGTTAATTACTTTATTCAATCTGAGGTTCCAGAACTTACTGAGCTTACCTTTTACTATATGAATTTGGTTAGTGTAGCTCGCTTGCACAGAAATCCAACCGTTAAGCAAGAAATAGAATTAAGAGGATTTGAAGAAAGTATTCCAGCAGGTTTCTTTACTTATCCAGTAAGCCAAACAGCGGATATAACTGCCTTTAAGGCAAATATCGTTCCAGTTGGAGATGACCAGTTACCAATGCTAGAACAAGCAAGAGAAATAGTTAGAAAGTTTAATTCTATTTATGGTGATACACTAGTTGAAGCAGAAGCTCTTCTTCCAGAAAATGTAAACGAAAGAAGACTAGTTGGAATAGATGGTAATGCTAAAATGAGTAAGTCTTTAAATAACTGTATTTACCTAAAAGATAGTGCTGAAGAAATAAAAAGAAAAGTATTTAGTATGTATACTGATCCAAACCATATAAGGGTAGAAGATCCTGGTAAGGTAGAAGGTAACGTTGTATTTACTTACTTAGATGTTTTCTGCAAAGATGATTCGTTTGAAAAATTTATGCCTGAGTATAAAAACTTAGATGAGTTAAAAGATCATTACCGAAAAGGTGGTCTTGGAGATATGAAAATAAAAAGATTTTTAAATGATATTATGCAAGAAGAGTTAGCACCTATTAGAAAAAGAAGAGAAGAACTTGCTAAAGATCCAGAAAAAATATATGAGATACTAAGAAAAGGTACAGAAAAAGCAAGACAAAAAGCAAGGGAAACATTAAAAGAAGTTAAAAAAGCTATGATGCTAGATTATTTTGAATAAGAATCCTTAAATTTAAATGTCGTAATTTGTCGAACGATTTATAAAAAAGTGCAAAAAATAAAAAACAGTAAGAAAAGATGTGACTACATAGAAAGTAATGATCCAATAATATATCACGTAAATCTTTCAAAAATAAAAGATATGTATTATAATAAAGATAAGTTAAATACATTTGAAAGGGAACTTGCTTTAATGATATTAGATAATAAAAAAGAATTAAAGAAAGTATCAGAAGGTGATGATGTAATGGATAAAGTAAACGAAAAGATATGCAAGTTATCTGATGATGAGATATTATAAGGAATATATGTAAAAGAAGAGATGGACTCTTGGATGAAGAAGCTTGACTTAAAGTATGCTAAAGAAGAAGGCAAAAAAGAAGCCAACATGGAAACTGCTAGAAAATTACTTAAAGAAAACGTAAGTATAGACGTAATTATAAAAACAACAGGTATTACTGAAAAACAAATTAAAATTTTACGAAAAAGCCTTTAATAAAGGGCTTTTTCCTTTTTAATCAATGTGGTAAAATAAGTAAGTAGGTGAAAAATATGGAAAAAGAAAACATAAGAAATTTTAGTATAATAGCGCATATAGATCATGGTAAATCAACTCTTGCTGATAGAATAATGGAAAAAACAGGAGCTATAACAAAAAGAGAATCTAAAGATCAAATGCTAGATAATATGGATCTTGAAAGAGAACGTGGTATTACAATAAAGCTAAATGCAGTAGAACTTACTTATAAAAAAAATGATAAAGATTATTTGTTTCATTTAATAGATACCCCGGGACACGTGGATTTTTCATATGAGGTATCACGTTCTTTAGCAGCTTGTGAAGGAGCTATTTTAGTGGTTGATGCAGCTCAAGGAATAGAAGCCCAAACACTTGCAAACCTTTATCTCGCGCTTGAAAATAATCTTACTATAATACCAATTATTAATAAGATAGATCTTCCAAATGCTGATATAGATAAAGTTAAACAAGAGATAATAGAAACGTTTGGTTTTAAAGAAGAAGATATTATTTTAACTAGTGCTAAAACTGGGTACGGAATAGATGAGCTTTTAGATGCTATAGTAGATAGAATTCCTGCACCTAGTGGTAATAAAAATGAAAAATTACAAGGCTTAATATTTGATAGTTTTTATGAATCTTATAGAGGTGCAATAATATGGACTAGAATAGTTAATGGAAAAGTATCTGTTGGAGATAAAATAAAGATGATATCAACAAATACAGAATATGAAGTAGTAGAACTTGGTAAACATAATCCATATGAAACAAAAGTTAATAGTTTAAGCGCAGGAGAGGTAGGTTATTTATGTGCATCAATTAAAAGTGTTAGTGACATTAAAGTTGGAGATACAATTACCTTATCAAATAATCCAGGCAAGTTATTAGATGGTTATAAGCCCATGAAACCAATGGTTTTTTGTGGCCTTTATCCAACTGAATCTAATAAATATACTGACCTTAGAACAGCTCTTGAAAAATTAAAACTAAATGATGCAGCACTATCTTTTGAACCTGAAACATCTGTTGCATTAGGTTTTGGTTTTAGATGTGGATTTTTAGGAATGCTTCATATGGATGTTACGGAAGAGAGAATTGAAAGAGAGTTTGGTATAAATATAATTGCAACAAGTCCTTCTGTTGTGTATGAAGTAACGCTTACAAGTGGGGAAGAAATTTTAGTAGATAATCCAAATGAAATGCCTGATAGAACTAAAATAAAGGAAATTAAAGAACCTTATATAAAAACAAATATTTTTGTTCCTAGTGAATATATAGGCTCTGTTATGGAACTTTGCCAAGATAAAAGAGGAGAGTACATAAACATGGATTATATTACAAAAACTAGGGTAAATATGCATTATGAAATGCCTTTATCTGAAGTTGTTTATGATTTCTTTGATAAATTAAAATCTTTTACAAAAGGATATGCTTCATTTGATTATGAATTAATCGGATATAAGATAAGTAATTTAGTTAAAATGGATATCTTAATTAACAAAGAAGAAGTTGATGCATTATCTATTATTACACACAAAGACTTTGCATATACTCGTGGTAAAGCAGTAGTAGAAAACTTAAGAAAATTAATTCCAAGACAATTATTTGAAGTCCCTATACAAGCTGTTATTGGAACTAAAGCAATTGCAAGAAGTGATATTAAAGCACTTAAGAAAAACGTGCTTGCTAAATGCTATGGTGGTGACATATCAAGAAAAAGAAAACTATTAGAAAAACAAAAAGAGGGTAAAAAAAGAATGAAAAGAGTAGGAAATGTTGAAATCCCACAAGAAGCATTCTTATCAGTTTTAAAAGTAGATAGTGATTAGGAGGATATTTATGACAAATGATGAATTAGAAAAGATAGCGATAGAATATTTAAATAACAATATATCAATCAAAGATTTAGCAGCTTCCCATGGAATTTCTAAAACTACGTTAATTAGATATTTTAATGGAGAAACAAATGGTGTACACCTAAATATGGAGTTACAAACACAAATAGATGAAGAAAGAAAAAGAAGGTTTTTAGCTTCTAAATCTACAAGTGGGAATAAAGGAAAATTTATTTTATCTAAAGACGAAATTGTTTTTTTTGCTAATTACTATGTTCAAAACGATGATGTTGTCCTAGAAGATTTAGCTAAATTAAGGAACGTTTCACCAGCAACTTTTTATAATGCCTTTGTGGTAGATAATTTGGGAGAGGAATTGTATAATGCTGTTTTGGAAAAATATAAATTAAATCATAAAAACACATTTAAGAGATAATTATGATTAAGAGTTGTTACATACACATTCCTTTTTGTAAAAAAATATGCTCATACTGTGATTTTTGTAAAAATTATTATAATGAACTAGTGGTAGATAATTATCTTGATAATTTAAAAAAAGAAATAAGCAAAAATTATAAAAGTGAAGTATTAGATACATTGTATATAGGTGGTGGAACTCCTAGTTCTTTATCAAAGAATAATTTAAATAAACTTATTAATATTCTTAAATTATTTAAATTAAATAATAGTTATGAATTTACTTTTGAATGTAACTATGAAGATATAAATGAAGAACTATTAGATCTTTTAAAAAATAATAAGGTAAATAGAATAAGTATAGGTATTCAAACCTTTAATGATAAATTTTCTAAAGTTTTAAATAGAGATATTAATAAAAAAGAAATGATAGAAAAGATAAACCTAACAAAAAAGTATTTTTCTAATATAAATATAGATTTAATGTATGCACTTCCTGGTGAAAGCATAAATGATTTAAAAATGGATTTAGAAATAATAAAAAAGCTAGATGTTACGCATATTAGTACGTATGCACTCATCATAGAAGATCATACTAATCTTAAGTTACAAAACATTAAAGAAACTCGTGATGACATTCAAAATAAAATGTATTATCTAATAGTAGATTACTTAAAAAATAATGGCTATAATCATTATGAATTAAGTAATTTTGCAAAAGAAAATTATGAGTCAAGACATAATTTGACTTATTGGAATAATGATAATTACTATGGTTTTGGAGCGGGCGCTTCAGGTTTTATCGATAACATTAGATATGACAATACTAAAAGCGTATTTAAATATAATGCTGGTATTACTAAAGTCTATGAAGAAAAATTAAGTTTAAATGAATTGATGAAAGATGAAGTTATGCTTTCATTAAGGAAAATAAATGGAATTAATAAAAATGCCTTTTACAAAAAATATAATGTTTTATTAGAAGATGCATTTGATTATAAAAACCTAATTAGAAATAATTTTCTTACTGAGACTAGCAAAAACGTGTATATAAATGAAAATGAGTTATTCGTTTCAAATGAAATAATTATAATGTTTCTTAATTCATATTTGCTTGAACAAAAAAGATAAATAATGTATAATTATCTTATAGTACGGAGGTATTTCTTATGGAAGATAAAAAAGAGGAAAAAGTGGATGTAAAAAATAATGAAGATGTATTAGAGGATATAGAAGAAATAGAGGAAATAGAAGAACCATCTAAAGAAGATGATAAATCATCTGAAGTAAAGGATGCACCTAATGAAAATGCATCTATTAGTGACGATGTTATTTCAGGAGATACCACTAAGGATGATAGTGGCAAAGTAATTAGTGATACTGCCAAGTCAGAAACTAAAGCAGCTGAAGATGATTCTACTTTAACTGCTGGTGAAAAGAATAATAAGAAGGTTTTAATAATAGTATTATTATCAATATTACTAATAATTGATCTTGCAGCACTAATTATATATTTAATTGGAATAGAAAAAGTTATAAGTTTTATAAAATGATAGTTTAAAAACTATCTTTTTTTAATAAATTTTAATAAATATTTAGCACTCTGGTATTGACATTGCTAAAGATACATATTATAATACTGTTAGACTACAAAAAAGAAGGTGATAAACTTGCTAAGTGAAAGAAGAAAAGAACTTCTTAAGCTGATTGTAGAAGAGTACATTAAAACTGCTAATCCTGTTGGTTCTTCTTTATTGTGTGATAAACTAAATTGTTCATCTGCAACCATAAGAAACGAGATGGCATCTTTAGAAGATATGGGTTATCTTGAAAAAACTCATACGTCATCTGGTCGTGTGCCTAGTGAAATGGGATACCGTTATTACGTTGATAATTTGATGGAACCAAAAAAAATGACAGGTGAGGAAGTTTTGAAACTTCAAACTATATTTGATAATAAAGGACTTGTTTTATCAGATGTAATTACAAGAAGCATGGAAATTATATCAGAGATAACTAATTGTACTTCACTTGTTTTAGGAGCATCTAGTGCAGAAAACAAACTGAAGGAAGTTGAGACGATACCTTTTAATGAAAATAAGGTAATAGCAATTGTTATAACGGATAAAGGGCATGTTGAGCATAAAGAACTTAATGTAGGTAAAGTATCACCTAATGAAGTTAAAAAGGTAGTTGAATTAATTAATAAACTTCTTGTTGGAACACCACTTGATGAGGTTTCTGCTAAACTTGAATTTGAGATTAAGCCAATAATTGGTAATTATGTTAAATCTCATGAAGCTTTATATCAGGCCTTTTATAACGCGTTTAATGAGTTTTCTTATAAGAGTCATATGCATATGGCAGGTAGAACAAAATTGCTTGATTATAGGGAATTTGATAGCGTAGCAAAAGTAAAAGAAATACTTAATAAATTTGATGATGAAAATATGGTTAAGAAAATAGAAGCCGATTGTAATGATATAAACGTATATATTGGTCATGAAAATAATTTTGATGATGATGTGTCGGTTATTAAGACTAAGTATGATATAAATGGTGAAGAAGGTACAATTGCGATAGTAGGACCTAAGAGAATGGATTATGAAAAGGTTGTATCACTACTTAACTATATAAAGCAAAACATAGAAAGGTAAAAATATGACAGAAGAAAAAAAGAATAATGAAGAAATAAATAAAGATATGAATATAAAAGAAGAAAAAGACCATAAAGATAAAAAGCATAATAAAAATAAAGAAACAGAAGATGTTATAAAGCTTACTAAGGAAGAAGTAGAAGCAATAAATAAAAAGGCTTCTGATGCTGAAGAGCGTGCGTTAAGACATCAAGCAGAGTTAATTAATTATCGCAAAAGAAAAGATGAAGAAACAGAGAAAATGTTAAAGTACGCAAACGAAGATTTAATTCTTGAAATATTGCCTGTTTTAGATAATTTTGAAAGAGCAATTAGCATGAATGAAAACGTGGGTGAAGAAGCTAAAAAGTTTATAGATGGAATGAAAATGGTTCATCAAGGATTAATTTCTGCATTAAATAAGCATGGTGTTAGTGAAATAGAATGTTTAGGTAAGAAGTTTGATCCTTCTTTAGAGCAAGCCGTTATGACTGCTGAAGAGAAGGATAAAGAAAGTGACATAGTTTTAGAGGTATATCAAAAAGGATATATGCTAAAAGATAAATTAATTAGACCAGCGATGGTTAAAGTAAATAAATAAAAGAGAGGAATGATAAATATGAGTAAAATAATAGGTATAGATTTAGGTACAACAAATTCGTGCGTTGCTGTCTTAGAAGGTGGCGAAGCAAAGGTTATCGCTAATGCTGAAGGTGAAAGAACAACTCCATCAGTAGTAGCATTTAAAGATGGAAAGATTATTGTTGGTGGCGCAGCTAAAAGACAGATGGTAATCAATCCTGATACAATAAGATCAATAAAAAGATTAATGGGTACTGATAAAAAGGTAAAAGCAAATGGTAAAGAATACACTCCAGAAGAAGTATCTGCAATGATCTTAGGAGATTTAAAGAAAACTGCAGAAAGCTATTTAGGAGAAAAAGTAGATAGAGCGGTAATTACTGTTCCAGCATACTTTAATGATGCACAAAGACAAGCTACTAAAAACGCAGGTAAAATTGCAGGACTTACAGTTGAAAGAATCATAAACGAACCTACTGCAGCATCACTTGCATATGGTCTTGATAAACAAGAACAAACACAAACTATCTTAGTTTATGACTTAGGTGGTGGAACATTTGATGTATCAATCCTTGAATTAGGTGATGGTGTATTCGAAGTTAAATCAACATCTGGTAATAACCACTTAGGTGGAGATGACTATGACCAAAGAATAGTTGACTTCTTAGTAGAAGAAATTAAAAATGAACATGGCGTTGATTTATCAGGTGATAAAATGGCTATGCAAAGATTACAAGATGCAGCAGAAAAAGCTAAGAAAGACTTATCTGGTATGACTATGACACAAATTTCATTACCATTCTTAGCACAAGGAAAAGATGGTGTTATTAACTTTGAAACATCACTTTCAAGAGCTAAATTCGAGTCTTTAACTGATGATTTAACAGAATCTACTCTAGAACCTGTAAGAAAGGCTTTAAAGGATGCTAAATTATCTGCTAGTGACATTGATAAAGTATTATTAGTAGGTGGTTCAACACGTATTTTAAAGGTTCAAGAGTTAATTAAGAAAGAATTAGGTAAAGAACCATCTAAAGGTGTTAACCCTGATGAAGTAGTTGCTATGGGAGCTGCTATTCAAGGTGGTGTGTTAACTGGAGATGTTAACGACATAGTATTACTTGACGTTACACCACTTTCACTAGGTATTGAAACAATGGGTAATGTTATGACTCCATTAATCGAAAGAAACACTACAATACCAACTTCAAAATCTCAAGTATTCTCAACCGCAGCAGATAATCAACCAGCAGTTGACATACACGTACTTCAAGGTGAAAGACCAATGGCAAGTGATAACAAAACACTTGGTAGATTCCAATTAACAAACATTCCACCAGCACCAAGAGGAGTTCCACAAATTGAAGTTACATTTGATATCGATGCTAATGGTATCGTAAACGTTAAAGCAAAAGATTTAGGAACTGGTAAGGAGCAGGCTATTACAATTACTGCATCAACAAACCTATCAGATGAAGAAATCGAAAAGATGCGTAAAGAAGCAGAAGAAAACAAAGATGCTGATGAAAAGAAGAAAGCTTTAGCAGATGCTAGAAACGAAGCTGACCAAATGATCTTTACAACTGAAAAAGCTATTAAGGATTTAGGCGATAAAGTAGATGCTAAAGATAAAGATACTGCAGAAAAATTAGTTTCTGATCTAAAGAAGGAACTTGAAGGTGAAGATGTAGATAAGATTAAAGATGCAACATCTAAACTTCAAGAAGAAGCAATGAAATTAGGCGCTAAGGTATATGAAGAAGCTAATAAAAAAGCTCAAGAAGAGGCAAGTACAAAAAGCGATAAATCAAACGAAGACGAAGTAGTAGACGCAGAATTTGAAGAGAAAAAATAATAAATAATAGTAGTAAAGTTCTAGCATTTAAAGCTAGAACTTTATGCTTAAATAAAAAGGAGAGTCTATGGCTAAAGAAGAAAAATTAAGATGTGAAATTGAAGATAAGTATAAATGGGATTTAACAAAGATATATAAAGATGAAAAAGAGTGGCAAAAAGATTTTGATGATGTAAAAGAGAAAATATTAAAAGTTTTGGAGTATAAAGAAAGTTTTCTGAGTAATGGTAAAAAGCTTTATGAATATTTAAAATATGATGAAGAAGTATCAAGAAAATTAGAAAAAATATATTACTATGCACATCTAAATTATGATGCTGATACTTTAGATGAAAAATATAAAGTAATGACAAATAAAGTTTCTGATTTATTTACTAAATATAATGAATTATCATCTTTTGTTGTTCCTGAAATATTAAAACTAGATGAAGAAAAATTAAATACATTTTATAAAGATGAAGAAAAGTTAGAAGATTATAGATTTAGTATTGAAAATATATATAGGTTTAAAAATCACACGTTAGATGAAGAAAAAGAAAAGATGTTATCAAATTTATCAAAGTGTCTATCTAACCCAGAAGAGACTTATGAAGCATTAACTGATTCTGATTTTGAATATGATTATATCACTGATGAAAAAGGTAATAAAGTTAAGTTCAACGAAAGTAATTACTCATTATTCATAAAATCAAAAGATAGAAGTGTACGAAAAAAAGCTTTTGAGATGCTTCATAATAAGTATAAGAAATATATAAGAACTATAACATCTACTTATAAGGGTGAGGTAGAAAATAACGTTGTATTAGCTAAAATAAGAAATTATGATAGTGCAATTAGTGCCTCTTTATATTCTGATAACGTACCAGTAGATATTTATAATAACTTAATAAAAGTTGTTAATGATAATATGAATGTATTATATGATTATTATGACTTAAAAAAGGAAATACTTTCTCTTGATCACCTTCACATGTATGATACTTATGTTGAAATAATAAATAAGATAGATAAAAAATATTCATTTGATGAAGCAAAAGAAATAGTAATAGATGCTTTAAGCGTTTTAGGGGATAAATACGTAAAAAACTTAAAGAAAGCCTTTGATGAAAAATGGATAGATATTTATCATAGTAAAGGTAAAAGGTCAGGCGCATATTCATCAGGTAATTTTGATGTTAATCCATACGTTTTATTAAACTTTGAAGGAACGTTAAATGATGTATCAACGCTAGCTCATGAACTTGGACACTCTATGCATACATACTTATCTTGCAAAAATAACCCATATCAATATTCGTCATATGAGATATTTGTAGCAGAAGTTGCATCAACTGTTAACGAGCTTTTACTTGCAAATTATATGCTTAAAAACTCTAAGAATAAAGATGAAAAACTAGCTATTATAAATCATATTTTAGATTTATATAAGGCAACATTATACAGACAAACAATGTTTGCAGAATTTGAAAAAGAAACTCATAAATTAAGAGAAAAAGGCGAGGTTTTAACTAGTGATCTATTATCAAATACATATTACAACCTAGTTAAAAAATACTTTGGACCAAATGTTTTATGTGACGACTTAATTAGGTATGAATGGGCTAGAATACCACATTTTTACTACAACTTCTACGTGTATAAATACGCAACTGGAATATCAGCAGCAAGTTATATTGTGGATGGTATTTTAAATAATAAAGAAGGCGCACTAGAAAACTATATAAACTTCTTAAAAACAGGTGGTTCTATGTATCCTTTAGATGAGTTAAAAATAGCAGGCGTCAATTTAAATAGCAAGTCCGTTATTTTATCAGCCATTAAGACTTTTGAAAAATATTTAAAGGAATTTAAAGACATATATAATAGTTAGGAGGTATTTTAGAAGTATGAAGAAAGACTATTATGAAGTACTTGGTGTTTCTAAAACTGCAACTGATGCCGAAATTAAAAGCGCGTTTAGAAAGTTAGCTAAGAAATATCATCCAGATGTTTCTAAGGAAAAAGACGCAGCAGAAAAATTTAAGGAAGTACAAGAAGCATACTCAGTATTATCAGATAAAGAAAAAAGAGATAAATATGATAGATTTGGTCATGCAGCATTTGATCAAAACGGAGGCTTTAAAGGAGCTGCTGGTGGTTTCTCTGGATTCGAAGACTTTGATGCATCAGATATATTTAAAGATATATTTGGAGCGGGCTTTGGCTTTGGAGGAGATTCATCGTTCTTTGGAGGCGGAAGAACATCAAATGCCGCAAGAAAAACAAAGGGTCCAGATATTAATGTAATATTTGAGATGGATTTCGAAGAGGCAGCATTTGGAACTAAAACAACGGTTTCATTAAACATTGATGATAAATGCCCAGACTGTGATGGAAAAGGTGGAACAGGCATTAAGACTTGTCCTGATTGTAAGGGAACAGGATATATAAAAGAACAACAAAGAAGTATTTTAGGAGCATTTATTACACAAAGACCTTGTCCTACTTGTGGTGGAACGGGTGAAACATATACAAAAAAATGTACAACTTGCCGCGGAACTGGTAAAAAACGTGTTAAGAAAAACATCATAGTAAACGTTCCAGCAGGAGTTGATACTGGTGACCACTTAAGAGTAGCAGGTAAAGGTCCAGCAGGAGAAAACGGTGGTCCAAATGGAGATGTTTATATCGAAATAAAAGTAAAAGAACACCCATTATTTAGAAGAGATGATAATAATTTATTCGTAACTTTACCACTTACCATTACAGAAGCTGCACTAGGTTGTAAAAAAGAAGTTCCAACACTTGATGGTAACGTAATATTAATGGTTCCTCAAGGCAGTCAAACAGGTGATAGACATAGACTTAAAGGTAAGGGCTTAAAGAGTCCAGCAAAACGTGGTACTGGTGATATGTTTGTTGTTATAAAAGTTATAACTCCAACTAAACTAGATAGAAAACAAAAGAAACTATTAGAAGAACTTGCTTTAACAAACTTAAAAACTAGTGATTTTAATACGTTTGAAAAATATGTTAAAAAAGGATAATACATAAAATAATCAAAGCAATTGACAAACATTTTTATTTTTGGTATTATCTAATCGTGAGCACTGGAATTGACTACGGTCATCCAGTCTTTTTTTGTATATTTATATCAGTTTTGCATATATTAAAAATGTAGGAATATAATTTCCTGCTAGTGAGCACACAAAAGATAATTCTTTTGTGTCTTTTTCTGATATAATAACCATACAAGGTGGTGATTATATGTCAGATAAAAAATTTTTAACTATTGATGAATTGATAGCTAACATTAAATCCAAAAATATTAATTTTAAAAATGAAAATGATGTTAAACAAATTTTAGAAGTAAACAATTATTATTTTATTATGGGCTATAAGTTTGCTTTTAAAAACGATGACGGAACTTATAAAAACAATACTTCATTTGAAGACATATATTCACTATATCTTTTTGATAAAATGTTAAAATTAGTTATTTTAGATCCAATTCTTGAAATAGAGCAAAAATTAAAAACCATTTATACAAACAATTATAGTTCAAGGTATGGTTTTAAAATTGATGATGTTTTAGATAGCAATAATTATGACATTTCTAATAATTATTTATCAGATACATTATCTAATTTAGGTAAACAATTAAATGATTTTGGCATTAAAAATAAAGCGGTTATGTTTTATAAGAATAATCATTCATTTGTTCCACTATGGGTATATATGAAAATATTATCATTTGGTATGGTTCGTGATATGTTTTATGTATCTAAAAATAATGATAAAGATTATATAAAAAGGAAACTAACTAATGAAATTGTTAATAGTAGTGAAGTTGCTAATATGTTAAGATTACTTGTTAGAGTTAGAAATATATGTTGTCATAATGACATATTACTATCGTTTATCGATGATAAGTTAGGTATTAAAACAACTAAATACCATAATCAATTCAACTTAAAGAAAGATAAAAATAATAATATAATTCAAGGTAAAAAAGATTTACTTGCTATACTAATATCTATTAAATTCTTTTCAAGTAAAGAAAAATTTAATAGTTTAATAAATAATTTATCTAATTTGATAACTGAATATGATGAAAAAATTGGTTCTCTTAATAGAAATCAATTATTATCTATAATGCATTTACCAAACGATTTTGAGAAATTAAAGGGATAATATATTTAAAATATATTGTCTTTTTTCTTTAAAGTTATATAAAAAATGGTATAATAATTTATGTGACAATAGAAAGAAGATGAATATACTATGAATTTAACTGGACTTACTAAAGAAGAAGTAAAACAAAGAATAAGACAAGGAAAAGTAAATTATGATACAACAACTCCTAGTAAGAGTGTCAAACAGATTTTATTAGAAAATACTTGTACTTTGTTTAACTTTATTAACTTAGTTTTAGGTATTGCAATAATAGTTGTTGGTTCATACAAAAATTTGCTTTTTTTAGGTGTTGTTGTATGTAATACGTTAATTAGTACGATTCAGGAAATTAGGGCTAAAAAAATAGTAGATAAATTATCAGTAATATCATCTTCTAAAGCCAAGGTAATTCGTGATTCTAAAATGCGTGAAATACATATAAATGATATCGTATTAGATGATTTAATAATTTATGAATTAGGAAATCAAGTTGTTGTAGACTCTAAAGTAGTTGATGGAGTATGCGAGGTTAATGAATCTTTTATAACTGGTGAGTCTAAAACGATATATAAAAAGAAGGGTGATGAAATACTATCAGGTAGTTTCGTAGTAAGTGGTAATGTAAAGGCAAAAGTAATTCACGTTGGACTAGATAACTACACGTCTGTTATATCACGTGATGCTAAAAAGCTTAAAAAAGAGATAAATTCTGAGATAATGCGCTCTTTAAATAAAATAGTAAAATACGTATCAATTGCGTTAATACCAATTGGTGTACTTCTTTTATTAAAGCAGTTATCAATTCCTGATAATACCACGCAAAACGCGGTTGTAACGGTAGTTGCGGCAGTAGTTGGTATGATACCAGAAGGATTAATATTACTTGTTTCAACGGTACTTGCAATAAGTGTTTTAAAACTATCTAGATATAACGTATTAGTTCAAGATTTATATGCAATAGAAACACTTGCTAGAGTAGATACGTTATGCTTAGATAAAACAGGAACAATAACAGAAGGAAAGATGGAAGTAAGTGATATAATTCCTCTTAACAATAACAAAATAAGTGACATAGACTACGCAATGGAAGCACTATCTACTAACCTTAATGATAAGAATCCAACGTTTTTAGCAATAAATGATAAATATAAAAATAATTCAAACGAAAAGGCTATAAAAACAATACCTTTTTCATCAGAAAGAAAGTATTCAGGAATAATTTTAAAAGATTGTTCATATATTATGGGAGCTCCTGAGTTTGTTTTAGAAGATGATTTAAAAACTTATGAAAAAGAAATAGAAAAATTTTCATCTTTAAATAGAGTTTTAGTATTGGTTAAAACAGACGCAATAAAGGATGATAAATTACCTAGAAAAAAAGATGTTTTAGCACTTATTTTAATAAGGGATAAAGTGAGAAAAGAAGCAGAAATAACTCTTAATTACTTTAAGGAAAACGATGTTAATATAAAAGTAATATCAGGAGATAGTGTATCTACTGTCAAAAATGTTGCTAAAACAGTTGGAATAGAGGCAAGTGGCGCTGTAGATTTAAGAAACATAAAAGAAGATACGGACATTAATAATTTAGTAGAAGAAAATACTATTTTTGCTCGTGTTAAACCAGATCAAAAAAAGATGCTTATATCAGCACTTAGAAAAAATGGACACGTAGTTGCTATGACGGGCGATGGAGTAAATGATGTTTTAGCTCTTAAAGAAGCGGATTGTGGTGTTGCAATGAGTGATGGTGCAGATGCCGCAAGAAATGTATCTGAATTAGTACTTCTTGATTCTAATTTTGATTCAATGCCAAAAATAGTTAAAGAAGGAAGAAGAACAATTAATAACGTAGAGCGCTCTGCAACGCTATTTTTATCTAAGACTATTTATGCATCTTTACTAGCACTATTATTTTTGTTCATCAACTATACATATCCTTTTATCCCAATTCAAATGACGTTAATTAACAGTTTAACAATCGGAATTCCAGCGTTTATATTAGCGTTAGAGCCAAATAAATTAAGGGTTAAGGGTAAGTTTTTTATAAACGTTGTGTCAAAGGCAATACCAAGTGGTATAACAACCGTTGTGAACATATTAATTCTTGTTTTAGTAGCAAGCCTACTTAAAATTCCAGGCACACAAACTTCAACATGCGCTGTTATAATAACCGCATATACAGCACTTTTACTAATATATAGAATAAGTAAACCACTTAATTTGCTTAGAAAATCACTTCTTTTAATACTTAGTATAATATTTCTTCTAGCACTAGTAACACCAATTGGTAGAAGTATATTTTCTCTTGAAATATTAACGCCAACCTCACTTTTAATTTTACTTCCACTTATGTATATATCAACTAGGTTATTTAAGTTATTATCTAACTTACTTAACATGGTTATTGAAAGAAAAAAATCTTGGTTTATGTAAGGAGGCATTATGAAAAAGATAGTATTTTCTGACATAGATAGAACACTTGCAATAGAAGGCGTTATATCAAGAAAAAACATTGATTTAATAGAACGTTACATAAAGCTTGGTGGAACATTTATTTTGACAAGCGGAAGAAGTGTATCTTATACGAAACTAATTGCAAAACAAATAAAAGGTGTAAGATATATTGTATGTACTAATGGTTCAATCATATATGATCTTGAAAAAGAAAAGGTTATATATGCTAATAAAATAGAATATGAATATTTAAAGAAATTATATGAAATTTGTAGTATAAATGATTTTAAGTTTATTATTACTTCAACTTCTAAAGACTTAGTAAATAAAGATGCATTAATTAACCAAACTATATTTACTTCTTTAGATAAAACACTATATGATAATATAGATGCAACTCAGGTAGTTATATATGGACCAGATAAAGAAAAAATACTTGATATAGAAAAGATTATAAGCGAGATGAAAGATTTATCAGTTATTAATAAGAGCAGAGCTTTATATGATAATAACTTTATTAATAATAAAAATTACTGGCTTGATATAGTTCCTTTAGGTTCTAATAAGGGTGATGGTGTACTTAAAATGTGTAAATATTTAAACGTACCATTAAAAGATACCGTAAGAGTTGGTGACGATTTAAATGACCTTCCTATGTTTTTTGATGAAGGTCTAAACGTTTGCGTTGATAATGCTATGTTTGAATTAAAGCAAAAGGCAGGTTTTATAACTAAGTCATGCGCAGAAGATGGTGTAGCTTATTTACTTGAGAATATTATAGAAGAAAAATTATAATATTTATATATTTGAAATATAATAAATAATGTGTTATAATTTACTTGTTTTAAAGGCAATGAAGGAAAGAAAAAGGTAAAACTATTAATAAGAGAGCGCATAAATGGTGAAAGTGCGTAATAGATAATAACTATATAAATGGTTCTGGAGCTTTTTGACTGAATAATTAGGTTGAAACGGTAGCTACGTTATAGCACAAGAGCATATATATTTATATATGAATTAAGGTGGTACCGCGGTTATAATCGTCCTTTAACAAGGATGATTTTTTTATTTTGAAGGGAGACTTTTGATGGAAAAATTTAAAATGCCTGGCGTAGGTATTGGGGTTATGGTGCTTGATAGTGATGGAAAAGTTCTTCTTATTTTAAGAAATAGTAATCCAGATCTTGCTAAAAGCGATATGCATCTAGAAGGTACTTGGACTCTTCCAGCTGGTAAGGTAGGTTATGGAAAGACCATAATAGATGCTGCAAAAAGAAAGGTTAAAGAAGAAGTTAATTTGACAATAGAAAATGTAAAAGTTATATCTGTTAGTGATGATATTAACCAGTATAATCATTTTTTAACGATAGGTCTTTTAGCAGATAGCTATAAAGGCATTATAGACTTAGGCAAAACTTTAGAACACGTGGATTATAGATTCTGTGATTTAGATGATTTGCCAGATAAATTATGTGAGCCTAGTAAAACAATAATTAATAATTATAAAAATAATAGAATGTATAAAGGAGAGTAGAAATTATGGAAAAGAAAAAATATTATATATCAACTGCAATAGTATATACATCAGGTAAACCTCATATTGGAAATACATATGAAATTGTTTTAGCAGACGCTATTGCAAGATACAAAAGACAAAAAGGTTTTGATGTATACTTTCAAACTGGAACTGATGAACATGGTGAAAAAATAGAGTTAAAGGCTAAGGAAAGAGGTATTAGCCCAAAAGAGTTTGTAGATGAAGTATCTACTGAAATTAAAAGAATATGGGATATTATGAATACATCTTATGATAAATTTGTTAGGACAACTGATCCTCATCACGAAAAAATAGTTCAAAAAATATTTGATAAAATGTATGATAAAGGTGATATTTATAAGGGAGAGTATTCTGGGCTTTACTGTACACCTTGTGAATCGTTTTGGACAGAAAGCCAGTTAGTAGATGGTAAATGTCCTGACTGCGGAAGAGAAGTCGAAGAAAAAAAAGAAGAAGCATACTTCTTTAAACTATCTAAGTATCAAGATAGATTAGTAAAATACATAGAAGAGCATCCAAACTTTATACAACCAGAGTCAAGAAAAAATGAAATGCTTAATAATTTTATCAAACCAGGTCTTCAAGATTTATGTGTATCTAGAACTTCATTTGATTGGGGAATACCAGTTGACATAGATCCTAAACACGTTGTGTACGTTTGGCTTGATGCTTTAACAAACTATATAACAAACATAGGATATGATCCAGATGGTTCATCTAGTGAGTTTAATAAGTGGTGGCCTGCTGATTTACACTTAATTGGTAAAGATATAATAAGATTTCACACTATATACTGGCCTTGTTTTTTATGGAGCTTAGATTTAGAGCTTCCAAAACAAGTATTTGGTCATCCTTGGTTACTTACTAATAATGATAAAATAGGTAAATCAAGAGGAAATGCAATATATGCAGATAACTTAGTAGATTTATTTGGAGTAGATGCTGTTAGATATTATGTTTTACATGAAATTCCATTTGCAAATGATGGTAACTTAACTTACGAACTATTAATAGAAAGAACCAATACTGATTTAGCAAATACACTAGGTAATTTAGTTAACAGAACAATATCAATGGCTAACAAATACTTTGATGGACAAGTTGCTAATAAAAAAGTATGTGATGATTTAGATAAAGAATTAATAGATATGATAAATGATTTAGATGGTAAAGTAGAAAAGAGAATGGACAAGTTAGAAATTGGTTTTGCATTAGATGAAATATTTGAAGTTTTAAGAAGATCAAATAAATACATTGATGAAACTATGCCTTGGTCTTTAGCTAAGGAAGAAGATAAAAAAGATAGATTAGAAACAGTTTTATATAATTTACTTGAATCTATTAGAGTATGTGCAAACCATCTTACACCTTTCTTAACTAATACTTCTAAAGAAATATTAAAACAATTAAATACTACTGATACATCACTAGAGTTTAATGAAAATAACTCTTATAATAATATGAAACCAGAAGTGTTATTCCAAAGAATAGATAAAGAAAAGAAACTAAAGGAAATAGAAGAAAATAATTAATAATATATATTATTATTTAATCACATAAGAAATTATGTTTTAAAAAGCGGTGAACCCAGCCATTAAATTGGAACTTAAAAAAAGTTAGCTAGCAGTAATTAATTTTACGCTAGCTTTTTTAATTTGTTATAATATTTAGATATTTTTATTGTAAAAAAGTGTAAAAATATTATATGGTTTTTGCTTTGATGAACTATAATTTGTTATACTATATTTGGTGATTATAAATGAGCGAATTAACAATAATGCATAAATATGGAATATCAGCGACATATTATGACAATAAATTTGAGACTGTTCAAAAAGATGACTTGAATAAAATGTTAGATGAGTTTAATAAAAGGAATATTAACGTTCATAATATTTATTTTAATGGTGATGATTTGGAGTGTTTTATTGGTGGATTAAAAGTCATTTTAAAAGATTATTATTACTTTCAAAATGATTCAAGATTTGATTTTATTTTTAATAAATTGAAATCATATAAACTATGTGATAAAACAAAAAATGCAGCCAAAGTAGTAGCGGGCATTCTTGCTATTTCAAGTATCATAAGTGTTGCGGCATATAAGGCTAATAATAAGAAATATGAAAGTTATGAATCATATGTAGAGCCTAGCTATAGCACTATTTACGTTGATAGTAATCCAGCATCTTTAGATAATGATATAAATAAGAAAATTGATTCTGGCACAATCAATGCTGATAAAAAAGATTATGAAGAAACCCAAAATAATAATGTTCTTAAAGCGGGCGTGATATCTAATCTTCAAATAGAAGATGAAACTGAAAGTGAAAAAGCAAATAAAACTAAGGAATTATATTATGGCATAATAGAAAAGTATGCTAATATGTATGGCGTTTTGCCTTCGGTTATTTTAGCTATCGCAACGCAAGAAAGAGGAGTTCATTCTGATACTATAGACCAAGGTGGTGCAATAGGTCTTATGCAAGTGCAGGTATCAGTATGGGATGGTAAAGATTTAGAAGTATATAATTATGATACTAATAGTAAAGAAAAAATACATATAACATTAGATAATTTAAGAGATGTTTCTTTTAACATAAAGGTAGGTTGTGCGATATTTCAAAATTACTTAAAACAAATGAAAGATAATTATCCGTTAGCAATACAAACTTATAACATGGGACCTTCTAGCGTAAATAAAATACTTAATGCTTACTGCTTATCATGTGGCAAGACTTATGATGAAGTAATAAATTCGGATGATTTAGGCTGGCTTGCCTTTAGGAATTCTTCTTATCCGGGTGACTCGTTTTACCTAGAACACGTATTAAGATATGATAACAACGTAAAAAATTCCAAATCAAGATAAAGAATAAAATTAATTATTCTTTTTTTGTTGCATATTTCTTTATTTTACATAAATAACTATAGAGGTGATTAGTTTTAATGATATGGACTAATTCTAAATATGTAGGTGATGGAGATGTATTTTTAGCAACTAATAAAAATTATAAATACATAGATTTAAATTTACTTAAGAAAGTATCAGAAATAGTGTTTGTAAGTGATGAAAATAAATTCATATATGATAACTATTATGACAAAATAAAAGATCTTAAATTAATTGGTATAACTGGTACTAATGGTAAGACTACAACTTGTTATTTAATATATCAAATGCTTAATTTAATTGGAATTAAAACAGCTTATATAGGAACCATTGGTTTTTATATAGATGATATGGTATTTAAATTAGATAATACAACGCCAGAAATTAGTCTTTTATATAATATGCTTTATTATGCTAAAAAAAGAAAATGTAAGGTAGTTGTTATGGAAGTGTCATCACATGCTTTAAAGCAAGATAGAATATATGGGTTATTATTTGATTCAGTGCTAGTTACAAACATAACAAGAGATCATTTGGATTATCATAAAACTTTAAAAGATTATATAAAAAGTAAACAAAAATTAATTTACCAAACCCGTGGTAAAAAGATTTGTATTTTAAATAAAAAAGATAAATACTATAAAAAATTTAAAATAAAAGATAATAATAATTTAATAATAGGTAAAGACGTTAAGATAACGCTTGTTTTGATGAATAGTTCAAATACATATGTAGTAGTTAAAGATAAAGTTAAAAGATGTTTTATACTTCCTTTCATGGGCCTATTTAACGTATATAACTTCTTGTATGCATATTATGCGATAAAATATTTAGGATATAATTTGAACCCTTTAAAAGATAAATATTACCTTTTAAAAGAGCCACCTGGTAGGATGGAGAAAGTAAAATATAAATCGAATAATATTTTTATTGATTATGCCCATACTCCTGATGCGGTTTTAAATGTATTAAAAACTGTAAATAAAGTAAAAAATAACGGAATCATAACTATAATAGGATGCGGAGGAGAAAGAGACAAAGAAAAAAGACCAATGATGGCAAAGGCTGCCTGTAAATACTCATCGCTTGTAATATTTACAAATGATAATCCAAGATGGGAAGATGAAAAAGAAATTATGAAAGATATATTAAAGGGGACGTCTAAAAATTATGAGGTTATATATGATAGGTATGATGCAATAAGAAAAGGCGTTAGAATGTTAAAGGATAACATGATATTAATGATTTTAGGAAAAGGTCATGAAGATTACCAAATAATAAAGGGTGAAAAACTTTATTTTAGTGATAAAGATGCAGCTTATAAAGTGATAAAAGAACTAGAAGAAACAAATTAAATTTGATATAATGAGTTTAGAATATTATGGGGCTTTAAGTATATGGAGGTTTTATGTCAAGTTGGGATAAAGAATATTTAAATTTATGCAGAAAAATATTAAATGAAGGAACAGAGGTGCAAAATAGAACGGGTATAAATTCAATAAAAGTACCATCACATCATTTTCACTTTGATTTAGAAGAAGAGTTTCCTATTCTTACTACCAAACAGTTATTTTTAAGACAAGCAGTTCTTGAAATGCTTTGGATATATCAAGCTAAAAGTAATGATGTAAGGTGGCTTAAAGAACGTGATGTTCATATATGGGATGAATGGGAAATAGGTGAAGATGGTATTTGGAAGGCTACTCAAAATGTTTTAGGCAAAGATGGAAAATTAGAGAAAAAAGAAATAGAAAAAGATTTTGGAAAACAGTGGGCTCATACAATAGGCACTGCATATGGATACATCGTAAATAAATTTGGGCTAACGGATGAACTTATTGATAAAATAAAAAATAATCCAGAAGATAGACGTATGGTCATGAGTTTATGGCAAAATGATTATTTGGATACCGCGGTTTTACCATCTTGTGTATGGTCTAGTGAGTGGGATGTAACAGATGGGAAGTTAAATGCTTGGGTTCATCAAAGAAGTTGTGACGTACCACTTGGGCTTCCATTTAACGTAACACAGTATGCAGTGCTTTTAAATATGCTAGCTAAAACGTGTAATTTAAAACCAGGTACGTTAGATTGGAGTATAAAGGATGCTCATATTTATGTTAATCAAATTGATGGTATTAAAGAACAAATAAGAAGGATGGATGAACTTGGAGATTATAATGCGCCAGAATTATGGCTTAATCCAGATGTTAAAAATTTTTATGATTATGATAATTCAAGAGATTGTAAAGATGTTAAGGTATTAAATTATAAACATCATGGAAAAATTAAATTTCCAATTTCTAAATAGGTGAAAATTATGGGAAGATTAATATTAATTGCGGCTGTAGGAAAAAATGGAGAATTAGGAAAGAATAATGATCTTATTTGGCATATAAAAGAAGATATGAAATTTTTTAAAGAAAAAACCATTAATCACTATGTATTAATGGGTAAAAATACGTTTTTATCACTTCCTTCTATGTTAAAGGATAGAACTCATATTGTTTTAACAACGAATAAAGATGTTACTTATGAAAATGTAATAGTGCTTCATTCGTTAAATGAAGCTTTAAAGTACATAAGTTCTATAGATGATGATGTTTACGTAATTGGTGGATCTAAAATATATGAAGAGTTTATAGATTACTGTGATATGATGTATTTAACTGAAATTGATGATGAGTGTTTAGACGCGGATTGTTATTTTCCAAATTTTAGAGACGCGGATTGGCAGAAAAAAGTGTTAGAAGAACATTTGGAAAATGAACCACCATATAAACATATCATGTATAAAAAAATGTAATACCTAAGATAAAAATATTTTAGTTATGTAGAAAAAAAGAAAGACCGATATCGGTCTTTTAATAATCATTTAAATCAACGTTTTCTTTTTCTAAGAAGTCTTTAAACTGTTCTTTAAATGCTACTATCTCTTTTTTAACAACGTCAGAATAAACACTTTGACAGTTAGCAATTGCTTTATAAAAATGCTTAAATGTAACAAACTCACTATTATCAAATTTTGCATAACTAAATGCTTTAGATAAAAGAGCTAGTGCGTTATCAGGATATCTTGAACCTAGTTCGTAAACTCTTTTGTATTCACTTGTCATGTTAACTATGAATTTCATGATGTTTTCTATAACAAATTTAGAGTAGGCTAATTTTACTCCGGTTTTCTTTTCTATTCTAGGATATGAACCCATTAAGATTTTAACGGTTGTTTCTGCATCTGGTTCTGCAACATCGATTTTTTCAAAACGTCTTAAAAAGGCCTTGTCTCTTATTAAATACTGATTATATTCATCAAGTGTTGTTGCACCAACTACTTTTATATCACCACGAGAAAGAGCGGGTTTCATAGCATTAACAAAATCAATACCACTGTTTCTAGATTCGATAACAAGGGTGTGTATTTCATCTATGAAAAGAATTGTGTTAGATGCTTTTTCAACTTCCTTTAATAAAACATTAATTCTAAGTTCTTCTGTTCCATCATCTGTTATGTATTTACCTAAAAGCTGAGAAGTATTAACCTTTATTATGTCGTATCCTTTAATTGCGTTTGGAACGGTATTATTTTGAATTTTGTATGCTATACCTTCTACAATGGCTGTTTTACCAATACCTGCTTTACCAACTAAAATAGCAGATTTATCAGGAGTCAAAAGGGTAAGAATTGTTTTTTCTATTTCATCATCTCTTGCAATAGCAGGATTTGTAACATATAACTTTGTTGTTAAATTCTCACCATATTTTTCTAAAATGCTTTCTTTTTTTGCTGGTTCATCTTTAATTTCAGTTTTCTCTTTGATGTCATTTTCATTTTTGTCATCATCAAAAGATAAAGTTTCATCTTCTACTATGTCAAATAAATCATCCATAAAATATCCCACCTTTAGTTTTATAAGTTCTTTTATATTATACCAAAAAAACATGATATTTACTAACATTTGTTTACTTAATTTACATTCTTTGTTATAGTATTAATTGCTATAGGGAGGTTTTATTTATGGAAAAAGAAGAAAATAATAATTTTTTTACGTTTGGTATGATTAAGCCAGACGGAGTAGAACACAGAGAAGAAATAATTAAAATGATTTATGCTAAAGGGTTAAAAGTATATTATGCAAAGGCATGTTATCTAACTGATAATTTAATAGAAGAAAATTATTCGCACTGTATAGGTCGTGATTTTTATCCTGAAATGAAAGAAAATTTAAAAAGTGGACCTGTAATACTTATGCTAATTTATGATAGAGAAGGTAATGCTTGTAAGAAGTATAGAGAAGTACTTGGTGCTACAAAGTCTTGGGAGGCAGATAAAGACACGATAAGAGGAATGTTTGGAAATAAAAAGGTAGCCTGTAAAAACGCTGCTCACGGCTCAGGTATTCCTAAGGAAGCAGATGAAGAAATTCAAAGATTCTTTAAAAATGATATGGTAGAAATCATAAAAAGTGTTGATAATGAAAAGAAAAAAGAGTATGAGCAAAGTATGTTAGGAAGAAAGCTTAGCACTAATAAGTGTGTTTATACAGACTCTTACTTTGAACGTGAAAAAATAGAGGAAATAGAAAAAGAATATAAAAGTTTTACATATAAAAAGGAGATATAATGCAACAGTATTTTGCTAAAAACAAAAACCTAGATTTAGAAGATGGTGATTATCATCATATAAAAAACGTTATGAAAATGAAATGTGGGGACTTAATAAAAGTTGTGTATGATAATGTTATATATACGTGCAAGCTTAATAACATTTCTAATAAAAGTACTTTTGATATTATAAATAAAGAAGAAAGAACGGATAAAAAACTTAGTGTTTCGGTTGCTTTTTCATTAATAAAAGAGCAAAAGTTAAATTATTTGCTTCAAAAAACAACAGAACTTGGAGTAAATAAGTTAATTCCAATTAAAACTAAAAGAAGTGTAGTTAAAATAGAAGGTAATAAAGAAAAGACCAAAATAGATAGATGGAAAAAGATTTGTAAAGAAGCATCCGAGCAGTCTTTTAGAGCTGATATTCCAGAAATAAGTGGCATTTTAACTTTGAAAAACTTAGTAAATTTGGATTATGATTTAAAACTTGTATGTTCACTAAATAAAAATACAAAAAATATAAAAAAAATACTAGAAAAAAATAATAAGTGTGTTAAAATATTATTAGTCGTTGGTCCTGAAGGTGGTTTTGACCCTTTAGAGGAAGAATATTTATTAGAAAATGGATTTAAAAGTGTATCATTAGGTGAAAATGTTCTAAGAGCTGAAACAGCACCTGTTGTAGCACTTTCTATGATAAATTATGAATTTATGAGGTGAGTAGTATGAAAAATTTATTTGCAGCTGCGTCTTATTCTTTTAACAATTTTTATAATAATTTAAATACGCAAGGGCAAATGATTTTTTCTATTATTATGCTTTTAATAATAGTCTTATGTGCTATCTTACTTGTAACCTATATAGTTCAAAGTGTGCAAGCTAAAAAGAAACTAAAAGAAATTAAAGAAGAAAATAAAATTAGAAATATAAAAAAAGAAGAAATTACCGCTTTAAAAGAAGATAAAGAACCATTATATACAAATGAGAAAACCGAAATAGAAGATATTGCAAGCGCTATAAATGATGCTTTAAAAGAAGAACCTATTACCCTTACTAATTTTGAAGAAGATCAAGAAAAAACTGCTATTATATCAATAGATGAACTAATGAAGAAAGCTAAGGATTTAGAATTAATTAGCGAAGAAGATGAAGATACCGGAGTTAATTTTCTTGAAAAATATAATTTAGAGCCGGCAGAAGTAGACATTTCATCTAACGTTAAAAGTAATACAGAAGAAAAGCAAGTTAAGGCTTTTAAAGTATCACAAGTGATATCTCCAATATATGGTGTTAAAAAAGAAGTAATTAATGATAATGATAGAAAAGCTTAAAATTAAGCTTTTTATTTTTGAAGGTAGGTGTATTTATGAAAGTTGCAGTATATACTTTGGGATGTAAGGTTAATACATATGAAAGTGAATACGTTATAAAAGAGTTTTTAAAGAGAGGTTACACATTAACTGATTTTTCTGATCCTAATTCTGACGTTTATTTAATAAATACTTGTACGGTTACTAATACTAGTGATCAAAAATCAAGAAAAATGATAAGACAGGCAAGAGCAAAAAATAAAGATGCTATAGTAGTTGCAATGGGATGCTTTACCCAAATAAGAAACAATGATAACCAAATTATGGATTTTGTTGATGTAGTAATTGGTAATAAAGATAAAAGTAAAGTTGTTGATTTAACAGAAGATTATATTAAAAATAAACAAAAAATAGCTAAAATAGAGGATATTAATGAAGCAGATTTTGATGATATGGAAATCAGCTATTTTAATACCAGAACAAGAGCTTTGGTAAAGATAGAAGATGGTTGTGAAAATTTTTGTTCATATTGCATCATTCCTTATGTAAGAGGTCGAGTTAGAAGCAAAAAACCTGAAAGAGTAATAGAAGAAGCTAAAAGATTAGTTAATAATGGATATAAAGAAATAGTTTTAACTGGAATTCATACCGGACACTATGGAGCAGATTTAAAAGATTATGACTTTAGTGATTTACTACTTGAACTAGAAAAGATAGATGGCCTTGATAGAATTAGAATATCATCTATTGAGATAACAGAATTAAACGATAAGTTCTTAAGTGTTTTAAGAAAATCTAAAAAAATAGTTAATCATATCCATATACCACTTCAAGCTGGAAGCAATCATATTCTAAAACTTATGAACCGTAAATATGATAAGAAATACTACTTAGATAAGATAAATAAAATAAGAGAAATAAGACCGGATATGGCATTTACAACCGATGTAATAGTAGGATTTCCTTTAGAAAGTGATCGCGACTTTAATGAGACTATATCTTTCGTAAAAGAAGTTTCTTTTGCAGGAGGACATGTTTTTCCTTATTCAAGAAGAAATGGAACTCCTGCTGCTAAAATGACAGGCCAAATAACAAAGGAAGAAAAGCATAAAAGATGTAAAGAATTAATAAGCGTATTTGATAGTTTAGAAGAGGTATACTATAAAAAACATATTGGATGCACTTTAACCATAATTGCAGAAACCTATGAAGATGGTTTTTTAACAGGTCATTCTGATAACTATTTAAAAGTTAGATTTAATGGTTCAGAAGATTTATTGGGAAAAGAAATTAAAGTTAAGTTAAATAAATATGAGAATAAAATGCTATTTGGTAGCATGATTTAAATAATAAATATATAAGCACATGTTTAATAAAAAAATAGCCTTTTTATATTGGCTGTTTTCTTTTTTTAGAAAAGTCACATAAAGCACACAATATTGCTAATGCTATTAATAAAATTGTTCCCATTTTGTTATATCCTTTCTTGAATTATTAAATATAAGAAAAACTAAAAAGGTGATATTAGATACGTAAGAGATCTTAATATATTTATTACAACATATAAACTAAATGGCAAAATAAAGATGGTTAATGCATAAAAAATGTGATAAAATAAATTAGCAAGGTTAGGAGGTAAAATATGGAAACGTACATAAAAGGAACATATAAAAGATGCATATTTTCTTCTAATGATGGATATACTATTGGACTTATAAAAATAAAGGAGACAGATGATCAAGATTTATTAGATTATGTTGGAAAACAATTTACTTTTACTGGTTTATTTGCAGATTTAAACGTGGACGAAAACTATACGCTTTATGGTAACACGGTAGATAATCCAAAATATGGTATTCAGTATAAAGTAAATAGATATGAAAAATTAATGCCAGAGGATAAGGACGGTCTTATTATATTTTTATCTAGTGATATATTTCCTAAAGTAGGTGAAAAAACAGCTGAAAAAATAGTTGATACGCTTGGTAATGATTGTTTAAGTATGATATCTAATGATTATGAGTGCTTACTTAAAGTACCTAAAATGACAGAACAAAAGGCAATTGATATACAAAAAAATTTAAATAAATATAATGAGAGTTATGAAACGGTTGTTTATCTAACTAATTTTGGCTTTAATATGAAAGATGCTCTTAAAATATATAATCATTATCTAGAAGATACGATAAGGGTAATTGAAAATAATCCGTACGAACTAATTGATACGATCGATACTATTACTTTTAATAAGATAGATTCTTTAAGAAATAAAACTGATGTTAAAGAAGATGATGAAAGAAGACTGCTTGCACTTATTATTAACACGATGAAAAATGCTTGTTTTGAAACTGGTGATACATATTTAGAGTTAAGTACAATTTATAATGCTGTTAGAATGGTTTATGAAGAAATAACAGAAGAAAAATTAAATTATTTTTTAGTAGAACTTAATAGCTTGGGAAAGGTTGTAATAGAAGATAATAAATTTATGCTTTCTGAGTATTATAAAAATGAGCATTATGTTGCGTCTATTATCTATGATTTATCAAATAAAAAAGATACCGATATAAAAGATATCGATATAAAAATAGAAAGACTAGAAAACTTCTTTGATATAACTTATAACGAAGAGCAGAAAAAAGCTATAAAACAAGCTTTAATTAAAAACTTTTCAATCATAACTGGAGGTCCTGGAACAGGGAAAACAACAATAATAAAAGGTATAACCCAGGGATATAAAATGATAAGCGGTTATTCATTTGACAAACTAAAAGAAAGAATGGTTCTTTTAGCACCAACTGGACGTGCTGCTAAAAGAATGAGTGAGTCTTGTCTTTATCCAGCATCTACCATTCATAGGTATTTAAAGTGGAATAAAGAAACAGGAGAGTTTGGATATAACGAAAGAAATAAAAGCCCAGCTGAGTTTATAATAGTAGATGAAACAAGTATGATTGATATAGATTTAATGGCTAACTTTTTTAAAGCAATGAAAAATGATGTTAAGATAGTTTTTATTGGTGATTATAATCAGCTGGAAAGTGTAGGTCCAGGAAAGGTTTTAAAAGACTTAATAGAATCAGAAATGATTAATACTATATTTTTAAAAGAAATATATAGACAAGATCAAAATTCATACATAACTGAGTTGGCATACGAAGTAAATAGTGGCGAGTTAACTGAAAGCTTTTTAGAGAAAAAAGATGACTATAACTTTATAAAATGTGATAGCGCAGATGCGTTAAAAGCAACTACCGATGTGTGTAAGTTAGCGATTAAAAAAGGATATGATTTAAAAAACATTCAGGTTTTAGCGCCTATGTATAAGGGATATAATGGAATAGATAATTTAAATAAAGTTCTTCAAAAGGTGTTTAATCCTCCAAGTGATGAAAAAGAAGAAACATATGATATGGATGTTGTTTATAGAGAAGGAGATAAAGTACTTCAACTTGAAAACATGCCTGATGTAAACGTATTTAACGGAGATATCGGTTTTATTGAAAGAATAAATGGTAATGAAATAACCGTTGATTTTGATGGTAATAAGGTAAAATATAAACCAAAGGATTATAAAGCCATAAAGCATGGTTATGCAATAAGCGTTCATAAATCACAAGGTAGTGAGTTTGAAATAGTTGTTATGCCAGTTATAAATGAATATAGAATAATGCTTTATAAAAAACTTGTTTATACAGCAATAACAAGAGCTAAAAGATCACTTATCTTACTTGGGGATCCTCTATCATTTTCAAAGGCAGTTTATAATAAAGGAAATAAAGAACGTAATACTAACCTAAAAAATATTTTAACATCTAATATTTTATAGTATAAAAAATATTATTTAGTTCATAATACTAATGGCATGATTTAATATGCCAATTTCATATTTTTTATACGGAAGGTGATTAATAATGAAAGCACTAAATAATCTTGGATGGATGCTTTTAGGTGTAGCTGTTGGATCTGGAGCATTATATTGTTATAATGAATGTTCTTGCAATGGTGGCATAAAGCAAACTATAAATAAGGTTAAGAAAAACGCAAGTAAAAAGTTAGAAAATATGATGGATGAGTAGTTTACATATAAACTACATATTTATTTAGCAGCAAACATTTGCTGCTTCTTTTTTTATAGTTGGTGTTATAATATACTTGGAGGTTATTATGGAAAATATAGAAAAGAAAATTAAGAAAACTTTTAATTTATCACTTGTATCATCAATTATATTTGTTATAGTAGGTTTGTTTTTATTTATTAAACCAGGAACAACAATATCAATAATATCTTATGTAACAGGAGGAGTGTTACTTCTTATGGGTCTTATAAGTGTTTATAAGTATTTTACTTCTTATTCTGCTATTAATTTATTTGGTTTTGAGTTAGCATACGGAGTACTACTTATAATTGCAGGATTATTTTTAGTTATTGATACATCTATTTTTGCTAAAGTAATTAACGTTATTTTAGGAATATGGATAATTGTTAATAGCATAACTAAGTTTCAGTATGGATTTGTACTTAAAAGAGCTAAAAATAGTGACTGGCTATATACTATATTAGTTTCTTTATTATCGTTTATTTGGGGTATAGTACTTTTAATCAATCCATTTTCTAGTGCTCTTACAATTACTCAAATAATAGGTATTTTTATAATCGTTTATGCAGTTTTAGATATAATTGATAACTTTATAATAAGAAGAAACATAAAAGATATATTAAACATTTTTAAGCAATAGTTAATCTATTGTTTTTAAATTGAAAAAATTAATTTAATATGTTAAAATTAAATTACACTAGGAGGCATATATGAGAAATAAAAAGGGTTTCACGTTAATAGAATTACTGGTCGTAATAGCACTTATGTTATCAATACTAGGAATAGCGATAGTAAGCTTGGTTAGTACTAGTAATAAAAAGAAGGAAGAGGCTTGGAGGCAAGTAAAATCCCAAATAGAAACTGCTGCAGAAGAGTATGTTAATACTAATAGTTATATGTTTGAGAGCTTTGAAAGTGATGTAACTGGTAAAATATCAGTGGGAACTTTGGTTAATGAGGATTTTCTAAATAAGATAACTAATCCAAAAACAGGAAAATCAATTTCTTATTGCACGATAATTAATATAGGAAAGAGTGGTAATAAATATACTGCTAAACTAGATGAAAACACAATATATAACTCAGATACTGCCAGTTGTGAAAAAAGAAGTTTAATTACTGTATCAGAGCCTGGAGCCCCAACTGGAACAGTAAAATATTATGACTCAAATAATCAGCAAACTATTAATAATAATAGATGGTTTAATCTTGAAAAGTTACATGGTACAATGTTGCGGGCTTGTATAGATGCTAATACAAATAAAAATGGGCCAATCTTAAATGCTATGATAAATGGTAATGATGCTATTAAAGATGGAAATAGTTATTGTATCAATATAAATGATGGTAAATATTCTAAATTAAAGTTTACTTTAACTAATAGTTCTGGTAAAAGCTGGATTTCCTATGATAGTGTATATAAGGATACTATAAGGCCTGTTGGTAGCATTTCTATCAGGCAAAAAGATTCGTGGGCTTCAAAAGACGTTTTGCTAGATTTAACTGCTGGTGATGATGTTAGTGGAATTAGTACGTTTAAAATAGGAAGTGAATACTTTAACGGTGTAAGTGGAACAACTTCGTGGACTAGAACAGGCGCACCTTATCAATTTCAAAATGTCTCGTATGATGGTTCTACTAAAAGTTTAACAGGAATTATCTCTGATGTTGCAGGAAATACTTATAATACTAATACTGCAGCATATACGTTATATAAAAGCTGCATGCCCAGTAACATAGTAGATAATGGAAGTTGGTATAACAGTGGTAGTTGTACAACAAAATGTGGTGGTAACGGGCAAAGGCAATTAAAGAATACAAAGGATGTCAACTCTAATGATTCTTGTGCGCAGCAAGAACAATATGCTTATTGTGGTGGTACAAAAGTAGGAACTGAAGCAAAAGCATATAAGTGGGAAGTTGTAACCGGTGATACAAAGCACTGCAAAAAGGATAACTCAATAACTTTAACAGGAGTACATGGAGACAGTCACACATATAAGGGACCATATAGAAAATATAGATTTACGGAGATTGTTTGTAGTTGTAACGTTGATGTTATAGATAATAAGTATTGTAGTTACAGTGGTTATACAGACATAACAAGTAAAACTCATAGAAATGAAAAAGGATATTATTCTTATATCATATATAACAATAACGAAGATGGGAAAAATTCATGTAATAGTGATGGACAAAGCAAAAACACAAACGTACAAAGTATATGTATAGATGGTGGTGTTTCTAATTCACGTGAATATCATGGCTGGTATTGGTACTCTAGTAATAATCCTACAAGATATAAAAGAGATACAAAAACTTTCCAATCAGGATGGTTTGTAAATGGTAGTCAAAAGGATATATATCCTGTAAAAGCTTCGGTAGAAAGTGTTTGCATTAATGCATGTAAAAGTAAATATTAATTGCATAACATTTTAATATTTGATATAATATAAACGTATTTAAATTGATGAAGAAAAATAAGTAGATAATATTGCTTTTAAAGAGAGTCATTGCTTGGTGTGAAATGATACTGTAAATTATTCGAAGCTCTTTTCTGAATGTAGTTAATAGCTACCGGTTAACAGCCGTTATCTAAATTAAGTTAATAATTAGGATGGTACCACGGATTTTCGTTCCTAGCGATAATCTTGGTGCCTCTTTTATTTTAAGGAGGAAAATATGGAATTTATAAAAAGGGATCCAGTTATTTTTTTAATCGCTGGAAAAGCAAACTCAGGAAAGGATACATCAGCAGAGTTTATTGATAACTACGTTAAATTAAAAGGCTTAAAAGTAGTTAACTTACAACTTAGTTCTTATATAAAAATGTACGCTAAAAAAATATCTGGATGGAACGGGGAAGAGGATTCTAAGCCTAGAAGCTTACTTCAAGAGCTTGGTACAGATATAATAAGAAATAAAATAGATAATTACTTATTTATTAATCGTATTATAGAAGATATAAAAGTATATTCTTACTATTTTGATGTCATAACTATATCAGATGGTAGGATGCCTGAAGAGCTTGATATGATAAAAAATGCTTTTGATAAAGTGTATAGATTAAGAGTAGAAAGACCATCTTTTAAAAGCTCACTTAATAAAGATGAACTAAAACATAAAACAGAAACGGCATTAGATAATTATACTAATTATGAATACACCATTATAAATGATGGATCTTTAGAAGATTTAAATAATAAGGTAAAACAAATAGTTGATGAGGTGATATAAATGAGAAAACTAAATAGTAAAGAACTTAGGGAAGAATGGATAAAATTCTACGAAGAACGTGGACACAAAAACATAGGTGCGGTATCACTAGTTGGAGATGGAACAACTGGAGTATTATTTAACGTAGCGGGAATGCAACCTTTAATGCCATATCTTTTAGGAGAAAAACATCCTTTAGGTAAAAGATTATGTAACGTACAAGGATGTGTTAGGACTAATGATATAGAATCTGTTGGAGACTCATCTCACGCAACATTCTTTGAAATGATGGGAAGTTGGAGCCTTGGTGATTATTTTAAAGAAGAAAGATGTAAATGGAGCTATGACTTATTTACAAAGGTTCTTGAAATTCCACGTGATAGACTTGCGACAACTTGCTTTTGTGGAGATGAGAATGCTCCAAGGGATACTGAGGCTGCTATTATAAAAGAAAAGGTTGGCTTCAAAAAAGAAAACATCTATTTTTTGCCTAAAAGTGAAAACTGGTGGGAAATAGAATCTGGTCCATGTGGTCCTGATAGTGAGTATTTCTACATAACAGACATACCTAAATGCAGCAAGGATTGTAATCCTTCATGTGATTGTGGACACTTTATTGAAATAGGTAATGATGTTTTTATGCAATATGAAAAGGTAGATAAAGATAAATACGTTCCTTTAAAACATAAAAACGTAGATACCGGCTGGGGATTTGAAAGAATACTTGCATTTTTAAATACGACAGATGGAGATATTTATAAAACTGACCTTTATGCTGGTGGAATAAAGATTTTGGAAAATAAATTAGGTATTTCATATAACACTAATGAAGATGTAGATAGATCGGTTAGAATCATATTAGATCATACTAGAACGTCTACTATGCTTTTAGGAGATGAAAAGCATCTAGTACCATCTAATGTTGGCGCAGGATATATTTTAAGAAGATTAATTAGAAGATGTATAAGACATATTAAAAAACTTAATTTGGATTCAACGATAATGACTGATATTTCTAAATATTTTATTGAAGAAATTTATAATGAAAGTTATCCAAATCTTTTAAAGTCTGAAGAATTTATATTAAATGAAATTAAAAAGGAAACTGATAACTTCTTAAAAACATTATCAAAAGGGTTAAATGAGCTTGAAAAAATGATTAAGAAAAACATAACTGAAAAAAATAGAAAACTAGATTCTTCACTATGTTTTAAATTATATGATACGTATGGTTTTCCTTTTGAACTTACAAGTGAAATATTAAAAGAAAGAAACATAACTGCATCTAAAGAAGAATTTGATAAATACATGGAATCTCAAAGAGCTTTAGCAAGACAAAACGCTAAAAAAATAAATGATTTAAAAGTGTTAGGAGATGTTTCGAACTTTAAAGAAGAAAGTGTGTTTACCGGATATGATAGTCTAGAAGAAAAAGCAAAAGTAATTTTCGTAGGAGACTTATCTGGTAACATAAGTGACATATATAGTGAAGGCATTGTAATTACTGATAAAACACCTTTTTATGCTACCATGGGAGGTCAAGCAGGTGATATTGGTGTAATTACTGGTAATGATTTAAAAGCTGACGTTATAAGATGTGAAAAAGCTCCAAATGGACAGACTATGCATTTTGTAAGAATAATAAAAGGTGACATAAATAAAGGTGATTATGTTACGTTAACGGTTGATAAGGAAAATAGATTTACAACTTGTCAGAACCATACTGCAACTCACTTACTTCAAAGAGCGTTAAAAGATGTTTTAGGAGAAGAAGTAAATCAGGCCGGAAGTTATTTAGATGCTAAAACATTAAGATTTGATTTTAAGTATACTGGTAAAATAACAGATGATGATGTAATAAAAACAGAAGAAAGAGTAAATGAATTAATAAAAGAAAACTTGCCTAATGAAACTGAAATTATGGATGCAGATGCTGCTAAAAAGACAGGTGCTATGGCATTATTTGGTGAAAAATATGGTAAAACTGTTCGTGTTGTAAAATTTGGCCCATCTAAAGAGTTATGCGGCGGAACTCACGTAACAAACACTGGAAACATTAGAAGCTTTGCAATTAAAACAATTGAATCAAAAGGTCTTAACGTATACAGAATAGAAGCTGTGTGTGACACTAACTTAGAAATAGAATTATTTAAAATTATAAAACCATACAATGATGAAATGATCTTGCTTTTAAAGAAAGCTAAAAAAATAGTTAGTGATGCTAAAGAAGATGGTATAGATTTGAATTTAGATGTTAATATATCTAATGAAAGACCTAAATGCTATAAAGATATATTAGAAAATAAGGAAGAAGTTAAAACACTTAGAAAACAAATAGCTAATTTAGAAAAAGAATATAAAGATAAGTTGGCTTCACTTGCTTTATCTAAAACAGATTCTTACCTTGAAGAGAAAACCTCTGGTATTTATGGTGATGTTATAATTAAAGTGTTTAATGATACTGATATAAATACTTTAAAACAATTAGCAGGTTCTCTTGTAAATAAAATGGATAAAGGAATTGTTTTACTTATAAATAAAAAAGATAACTCACTTAACTTTGTTGCAAAAGAATCTTTAGAATTAAAAGAAGTATTTAACGTAGGTGACCTTATTAAGAACATATCTAAAATAGCAGATGGAAACGGTGGTGGAAGCGCCTTCTTTGCTCAAGGTGGCGGAACTAACGTAGATAAACTTGACATGATTTTAACATACGCTAAAGGAAAAATTGAAAAAGAATAAAAGAGGTAATTTATGGAGAAGATAGAAACTTTAGAAATAGATGATAAACCAAAGAAGAAAAGAAGGCTTAAAAAATGGGTAAAAGTAACATTTAGTATTTTTACCGGACTAATAATTGTAATTGCCATTATCGCTATTGTTTTAAGTTTTCTTTTATCTGGCGCAAGTACCAAGTCAGAAGTCATAGACTTTACGGTAGAAAACGGTTCTTCTGTTTATAGTGTTGGTAAAAAGCTAGAAAAAGAAGGCGTTATAAGAAGTTACATAGCATATAAAACTTATGTTAAAATAAAGAATATAAAGTCTTATAAAGCAGGGGTATATAGGCTTGATAAAAGCCTTAAAGTTAAGGATATAGTGTCCATATTAACTGGTAATTATTATAAAGAAAATGGCATTAAAATAACATTTAAAGAAGGAAATACAATTACTTCTATTGCAAAGGAAATAGCTAAAAATACAAATGTTAAAGAATCGGAGTTTTATGATAAAATAAATGATAAAACTTATATAGATGAATTAATAAATAAATATTGGTTTTTAACTGACGATATAAAAAATGATAATATTTATTATGCTCTTGAAGGATATTTATTTCCAGATACTTATTCATTTACGTATGGTGTTACGGCAGAAAAAATAATTGAAACAATGCTTAATCAAACAAACAAGGTATTTAGTAAGTATAGATCGGAATTTTCATCGTCAAGCTATAGCATTAATGAGATTGTAGCATTATCTTCCGTAGTAGAAAAAGAAGGAATATATGATAAAGATAGAAAGATGATCGCAGGCGTTTTTTATAACAGATTAAATGCTAATATGCCACTTGGAAGTGATGTTACAACATATTATGCTAATAAAATAGAACTTGGAGAGCGTGATTTAACATCATCAGAATTAAACACTTATAATCCCTATAATACAAGGGGGCCAGGTATGAATGGTAAACTTCCGGTAGGGGCAATAAGTAATTTTGGAGAGTCATCGCTAAAAGCAGTATTAAATCCAGATGATAATGATTATTATTACTTTGTTGCAGATAAGTCTGGTAAGACACATTTTACTAAAACTTATGAAGAACATCAAAAAATAATTAAAGAACTTAAAGAAGCGAATAACTGGATTGAATGGTAAGAACTTATAACTTAAGTTCTTTTCTTTTTAAGAAAAGTATGATATAGTATTAAACCGAAACAAATTGGTTAATTGAAAGGCTTAAGATACTATGTTTATTAATAAGAAAAATCGTAGTGATTTAAAAGATTTTTATATTCCTTATAGAAAAACGCTTGGTTTGCCATCTTACGCTACTTTTGGACTTGAAATAGAAACCAAAATGAAAGGCTATAATTCTAATTATATAAAAAAGGTATGCGACAATAATTCAGCTAGTAAGTTTTTAAATAAGAAAAAAGCACCTAAAATCTGGCGTGCAACAGAAGAGATAAATAATACAATTGAGATAGTATCTGATGTTTTAACAGATAATGAAGACTCGTGGAATGATTTAGATAAAACACTTACATTTTTAAATAAAAATGGAGCCTATAATAATGGTGGTTGTGCATCTCACATACATGCCGGATTAGGAATAATAGGAAATGATGCTGATAAATGGAAACTATTTTTAAAACTATGGGCTACATATGAAGAGGAGATTATAAGATTTACAAACGGAGAATATTATTTTGATAGAAAGGAAATGGATCGTTATTCAAACAGGGTAAAAGAATATTTATTAAATTCTTTAAAGAGCAATGAGCTTCTTAATAAAAACTTGTTTCCATCATATCTTTGCATGAAAGATACCTCAATTTCGTTTACAATTGAAAAAATCTTAAGATTAGATTTATCAAAAGAAGATAAGTGTTTCAATAAACATAAAACTATTGAATTTAGGTGTCCAGCATATACGATAAACAAAATTATATGGCAAGAAAATGTTAATTTTTTACTAAAAATGATGCTTGCGGTTGCAGATGATAATTTTGATAGTGATCTATTAGATTATAGGTTGGATAAAGAATTTGAGGGACATATAACAACGTTTACTGATGATAAAGCATTTGAATTATGCGATTTGGTATTTAATGATGATTACGATAAAATATGTTTTTTAAGACAGTATTATAAGGATTTTAAAGAGCCTAAAACAAAGAGGACAAGTGCTATTTCATCACCATTTTGGAGGGGATAATAATGAAAGAAAACTTAGAAGATTTTTATATTCCATACCGAAAAACACTTGATTTACCAAAGGATGTTACATTCGGGTTAGAAGTGGAATTTAAGATGGATCAATTTAATGATTCATACAAAGCAAATTTTATAGATGAAGATAATGCTGCTTTAACGTTTATGGAGGAACTTGGTTATGATTATAATTATGACGTAATGTATGAAGTAAATAACCACATTGAGCTTGTAAGTCCTGTATTAACTGATAGTGCTAAAACATGGGAAGAGTTAGATAACATTCTAACGTTTATTAAAAATAATGATGGCTATTATTCTGGTAAGTGCGGGGCACACGTCCATGTTGGGAAAAACATACTTAATAGCAATAGTGCCTGGATTAATTTCTTTAAACTATGGTATATATTTGAAGATGATATCTTTAGGTTTACCAATGGTGAAAACTATAAATTAAGAGAAAATGGAGATTACAAACCAGCAAAAATAGTTAGCGTATGTAAAAATATTATAAAAGATTATAACGTTTTTAAAGATATAGATATTTCATATTTATCCTCTAACAAACTTGTAGCAGTTAATTTCCCGTCCACATTAAAATGTGAAGATTTTAACAATTTATCTAAAATTAATGGTAATCCTAAAGCCAATAATATATTAAATACGGTAGAATTTAGAAGTCCAAACGGAACTATTAATCCTGTTATTTGGCAAAATAATGTTAATTTCTTTACTAGGTTTATGCTTTCTTGTGCTAATAAAAATTTAGATACAGTAAAGTTAGACTACTTATATAATAGTAAGTCTTATGCTACCGTAGATGATTTGGTAAGTTTTGTTTTTAATGATGAACTAGATAAAAAATGCTTTTTAAGGCAATACTATAAAGATTTTGATAATCCTGATTTTAAAATCAGCGGCGCAAAGTCTAAGCCATTTTGGAAGTAGACTTATTGCTATTTTGATAAAAAAATGGTAGAATATAACTACATTAATAAAGATGGGAGTGATAATATGTCATCAACAACTTATTTGTTTAATATTGAAAATATTAACGAAGCATTAGTTAAAGAAACAATTAAAGAAGTTTGTGAAGCTTTAGAAGAAAGAGGATATAATCCTGTAAATCAGCTTGTTGGATACTTAATGAGTGGTGATCCCGGATATATTTCTAATCATAAAGAAGCTAGAAACAAAATACTTAAGATAGATAGAGCTAAAATTCTTGAAATACTATTAAAGGAATACTTAAATTAATGAGATACATTGGTTTAGATTTGGGTACTAAAACGTTGGGTGTTGCGGTAAGTGACATGACAGGTACGATAGCAAGTGCTATAACAACTCTTAGGTTTAGTGAAAATAATCCAAGCGAAATAATGGATGATTTAACTAAAATAATAGATGAATACAAGGTGGGTGCCATCGTAATTGGTCTTCCAAAAAACATGAATAATTCGCTAGGATTTGCAGCAGAAAGAACGAAGAGTTTTGTTAAAATTCTAAATGATACTTATGATATTCCTGTTTATGAGCAAGATGAAAGATTATCATCTGTTAGTGCTAATAACGTTTTACTACAAGCAGATATTTCAAGAAAAAAAAGAAAGTCCAAAGTAGATACGGTTGCGGCAACTATAATTTTGCAAAATTATTTAGATATAAGAAAGGGAAATAATAATGGAAAATAAAGAAATTACACAAGATAATACATTTACTATAGTAAATGATGAAGGAAAAGAAATTAAATGTGAAGTATTATTTACTTATGAAGATGAAAAAACTAAGAAAAATTATATAGCATATACAGATAATACATTAGATGAAGAAGGAAATACAAAAGTATATGCATCTATATTTAATCCAGAAGAAGAAAATCCAGTGCTTCTTCCAATTGAAACTGATGAAGAATGGAAACTTATAGAAGGCATTTTAACTTCTTTAACTAATTCAGAAGACGACAAAGAAGCAGAGTAATTTGCTTTTTTTATGTCCTTTTACACAAATTTGCAGACTTGACACCCGGGGGGGGGGTATATGTTATTATTAACAAGTAGATATAATCTTACAAGGTTAATTATAAACAAGGTATGTATGATAAAAGGTAATAATATATGTAGGAGGATGAAAACATGGAAAAGGAAAGAACAAAGGCACTAGTTATAGTAGTATTATTAATAGTAGTTGCAGGCTTAACAGTAGCTTTTGCATCTCTTTCTAGCGTCTTAAATATAAAAGGTACTGCATACTTTGATGCAGCAAAATGGGGTATTAAGTTTCAAAATTTGTCAGAACCAGTTAGTGTTGGAACATCAAGTACAACAGGGACTGCAAAGATAGAAGAGGCTAAGTCAGCAGAAATAAGTAATATTAATGTTAATCTATCAACTCCAGGAGATAAAGTAGTATATACGGTAGATTTAGTAAACGAAGGAACGATTAATGCTAAGATTGATAAAATGGAAAAAACTGCATTAACAAGTGAGCAACAAAAATATCTAACATTTAAAGTAACTGATAAAGATTATAATGAAGTAAGTAAAGGAGATATTTTGTCTTCTGGTGAAACAAAGAAACTAATAATAACAATAGAGTTTATAAAAGATTTAACAAAAGAAGACCTGCCAACTAATACAAGTATAATATCATTATCATACAAGTTAAACTTTGTGCAGACAGATGATGCTAAAACAACAAAAGATGAGGCAGAAAACTTTAATAGTATAGTAGAAAGTGCTATAAAAACAGTAACAAATAATTCTAATGGAACATATAGGGTATATAACTTACCTAGTGATAGTAATATTTTGGGAGTAAGTAATAGTTTAAATGGGAGAATAGTAATAAATGAAGAAAAAGAAATACAAATAGCTTTATATGATGAATATAAAACGTATTGTGTCTTAAAGAAATATTATGATAAGAACTTTGATGTTGTATCATACTCAGATAAATGCATACCAGAATCTGCGGATAATCTAGTTAAAAATGGATATGGTGAGTATGGTGATAATACTAATTTCTCTGATCTTTCTTACGATAAAGAAAATGGCTATTTTTATATAGAAACAAATAACTATAAACAATTAGGATTATATTCTGATTTGATAAGAATAGATACTAATAAAACCTATTATCAAAGTATTGAAGCTAGTGGTGAAAATAGTAATATGGAATATGCTGGTTTATGGGAGTATGACATTGATAGAAATCATATTTCTCAAGGTGATTATCAGTATGTTCCAAACACGCTTACATATTTAACAGAAGATTTAAATAATGGTGATATGGTAGTTCATCTAAATGACGTATCTAATTTTATTTCTGATAATAATTTAGGATTTATATTTTGGAATTATAAGGATTCGACCGGGTATACATATCCAGAAGAAACATATTCTAGAAATGTTTGGCAAAACTTATATACCTATGATAATATAGACAAAGAAAACAGCACAATAACGTTAAATGAGGCTTGGAGTCATGGAAAAATAAATAAGGAAACTAAGTTAAGTTAATCCTTTGATGGAGGATATAATTATGGAGTTTCGGAAGGAAAAGATTTGAATACAAACATGACATTGTATGAAAATAATATAACTGGAGTATCTAAAAAGAATCCTCAAAACGCATTTAGATATGGAACTTGCTATGTTAAATATTTACTTTTAAACAATTATAATAAAGTAAACGATGTAACAACATATTATAAAAACTTTGTTATAAAAGAAGTTAGATAAACTAAAACAAGTCTGAGAAAAGACTTGTTTTTCTTGTCATTTCACTTTACACTACGTATATAATTTTATTTACTGGGAATATTTTTAATGATAATATTTTAATAGAGAATAATATATGGAGTGAGAAATATGAAGAAGGATATAGTAGAATATTTAGGTTTTGAAGATAATAGTAAAAATCCTGTTGGAAGACCAAAGCTTGCTGATAAAAAAACAAAAAGAAAATCACTAATAATTGCGGGCGTATCTTTTACTTTTGTTATTTTACTATTAATCTTTGGATATGGAACTTTATTTGGATTTAGAAACTTAAATTTAAAGGGCGCTGTTGTACAAAATAATACAAATAAAAATGTTTTAGTAGAAGAAATAAGCCCACTTGTAAAAGATATTACAATAAAGTCTGGAACAGCTAGAAAAGTGTATTTAACGGTGTTACCTGCAAATGCTTATAATAAAGATATTTCTTATACTTCATCTGATGAAAAAGTAGCACAGGTAGACTCTTCTGGAAAAGTAACAGCTCTAAAAGAAGGCAATGCAATTATAACAGCAACAACTAAAGATGGTAGTAATTTAAGTACTTTCTTTAACATAAAAGTAATAAAGAATGCTGAAGGCAAGTGTTCGTTTATATCACTTTCCAAAACAAGTGATGGTATAGATTACAACATAAAATGTAATAATGCTAAAATAAAAGAAATACAGTATAAAGTTGGAGAAGAAAACTATGAAAAATTACTTACTAAAAAAAGTAGTGATGAGATTAAGTTTTCAAATGAACAAATAAAAAAAGAAATAACTTTTAAGGTTGTATACTATGCTAATAATAGTAAAGTGTCTAAATATTCTACTAAAACATATAAAACTTCTACTGTCAAAAAAACTGAAGCTACAGGAAGTTGCACACTTAATTTAAAAGATGTTAAATCAAATCAAGCTAAATATGACATAACTTGTAATAATGCAAGCGTTACAAATATAGCATATAAAATAGGAAATGGAAGTTATGTAGGACTTGATGCTAGTAGTTTAGCAGATACCGTTTTGTTTGAAGAAAGTGATGTAACAAGAGTAATTTACTTTAACGTAGAGTATAAAATAGATGGTACTAATAGACTAAAGACAATAACTAAAAGTACTATAATTGAAAAAGGAATAGTATCAACAACTAGTAGTGTGGAGGAATGATTTAAATGAAAAAGAAAGAAGAGAAAAATCCTGTTGGAAGACCTAAACTTGCAGATTCAAAAACAAAGAAAGAATCACTTTTAGTTGGGTTATTTGTACTCGCTATAATAACTATAGTAGGTATAATTGGTTATAATATAATTATGATGGATTTTAATCCAAAATATAATGTTGGAACAGTTTATAACGATCACATTAAATCTTGTGTTGTTAAAAATAAAAAAATTGATTGCGGACCTTTGGTTACAAATATGAAATACAAGTTAGATGATAATAGTTATGTTGAACTTACAAAAGAAGATAAAAGTATAAAAGTAGACGTAAAAAATTATAAAAGTATAGATGTATGTTATAAGACTAAAGATACCGACTTTAAATGTTTAAAATAAGTTTATACAATATTTAAATAATAAATGTGATGCACAAAAGATGAAGAAAATTCATCTTTTTTTTAAATTTATCTATTATATATAAACCGTGTTGATAAAATGATAATTAATTGAAAGTATTTTCATTGTAATAAAGATTTTATTTTGCTATAATTATATTAACTATAGTAGATATATGGAGTGTGTAAGATGGAAAAAGATAGAAGCAAGAAAATATTGATATTAGGAATATTAACTTTAGTAATTTTATTGCTTACGGTTGCATTTGCAACTATGAGTACAGTCTTAAATATAAATGGAACAGGTACTTTTAATGCAGCCCAATGGAATATATATTTTGATAATTTGTCAATCGGAAATATTAAAGGAAATGCCCAGGAAATAACCAAGCCAAGTATTTCAAATAAGACAACAATTGAAAACATAGAAGTAAATTTGAATACTCCGAAGGACGAAATAAGCTATGATGTGAATTTGGTAAATGGGGGAGACATAGACGCAAAAATAAGTGACATTATATTGCCAACGTTAAGTGAAAAGCAACAAAAATATTTAGAAATTAAATTGTTATATGATGATGGCACAGAAGTGGCAAAAGAAGATGTTTTACAGAGAATGACACTAAAGAAAATGACATTAAAAGTGAAGTATAAAGACGATATATTAAAAGAAGATTTACCAGATAGTACAGAAACAATAAAAATTTCTTGTCAAATAACTTTTGCTCAGGCGGATAATAAGGAAATATCGTCTAACGCAACTACAATAGTAAAAGAAGAAGAACATGCGAATGATACGTACCCAGGTGATATAACAAATGGTGGTATGTATGATGGAAGTGAGGCAAATCCATATCAAGTAGAAAGTATAGAAGATTTAGTTCAATTTTCAACGGATGTATCTAACGGTACTACCTATTCAAAAAAATATGTTTTATTATCACAAGATATAAATTTTAATGAATCAAGTTCATATGTAGATTCCAAAACAACAGTGTATGGTGATATAAATGAAGATGGAAAAGTAAGTTCGTTAAAAGAGGAACTTACTACTGGCTTTGGATTTATCCCAATAGGTAATAGTAAAAATTATTTTAGTGGAACGTTTAATGGAAATGATAAAACGATATCTAATTTAATGATAAATAGAGAAAATACAGATTATGTAGGATTATTTTCAATAGTTGCTAACTTAGTAAAGAATTTAAATTTCAAAAATTCAAATATCAAAGGAAAAGATTATGTTGGTGTTTTAGCAGGAAGAAATACTAAAAAAATATTAAACATTAACTTGATTACATCGTCTGTAGAAGGAAATGCCAGTGTTGGATGTGTAATAGGTTATTCAAATGCCAATACAATTATTTCTGGTATAAATGTAGAAGGTGGAAAAATAAAAGGAACTGACGCTGTAGGTGGAGTTGCAGGCGGAATTTACGCTTCTACATCAAACGGAACAAAGATAATGAGCGCACTATCAAAAATAGATGTAGAAGGAAATACAAATATTGGAGGAATAGTAGGAGCATCATCTGGTTACTCTGAAAATACAATAAAAGGAGCATATTTAGGAGGAAATATAACGTTTCAAAAAAACGGAGGAAGAATTTTAGGATCTAATGGTTCAACTCCAACTGGTTATGCAATAGCAAGTAAGTCATATTTAAATGGTGCAACTGTAAGTAGTAGTACGTTAAATACTATTAATGGTTTGGATATAAATAGTTTAGATGAAGTAACAATTGATATAAATATGGCTGATATCGTATTTGATACGTACATAAACGGAGACGATGATGGAGATGGATACGTATTAGATTATGTTGATAATGGTAAATTGGAAAAGATAAAAGCAGAAAAACCGTCATTTGAAAGTGGTGCGGGAACTGACGCTGATCCATACATAATAAAGACACCAGATGATTTAAAAAAAGCATCATATGATTTAACTAAGTCATATAAATTGGGTAATGATATAGACATGACAGGTAAGAAACATTATATGATAGGTAATATGAGCAAACCATATACTGGAACATTTTATGGAGATGGATATACGATAAAAAATATAACAATTGATGAACCAAAACTTCAGTACGTAGGCATATTTGGGTATGCGAAACAAAACATTACTAACGTAAAAGTTAAAAATGCAAACATTACTGGATATAAGGATGTTGGTGGTATAATTGGATATTCACCTGCAAAAACAACTATTTCAAATATAAGTATAGAAAGTGGAAAAATAAAAGGTAATGAAAATGTAGGCGGAATAGTAGGCAGGGTTTCAGATTCTACGTATAATGGATCAAAGGTAATGGGTGCACTATCAAAAATAGATGTAGAAGGAAATACAAACGTTGGAGGAATAGTTGGTTATTCAAGCGCTTATTATAGTTCAAATGTTATAAAAGGAGCATATCTAGGAGGAAATATAACGTTTCAAAAAGACGGAGGAAGACTTTTAGGTGGAGGTACCGTTAATTCGAAAGGTTATGCAATAGCAAGTAAGTCATATTTAAATGGTGCAACTGTAAGTAGTAGTACGTTAAATACTATTAATGGTTTGGATATGGAACAAGGTAATTTAACTCAAGGTAAATATGAAGAGTTGGAATTTAACTTTGATTCATCTTTAGGAACTCCATATTGGATATATAAAGAAAATGGAATTATTACTTTAAGATAAATAAAGGAGGAAATATGAGAATAAAATCAAAAATAAAAATATTGAGTATATTATTATCATTAATTATTGTGTTTGTCATCTTTGTGATAATTATTGGAGAAAAAAATAAGGTTAAAATAGTTAAATGTAAATCAAATGATAAAAAAGTAACTATTACATTTAAGAGTAACAAAATTTATTTTGTAGAAGGCCAATATAAAATGAATAAAGGTTTTACAGAAGAACAATACAATAATATTCAAGTTAATAGAGAATTGATAAATTATGATTCATCTAATAACACGCTAAATTATTCTATGTATTATAATAAAGATAATGAGGCAGCATTAAATTTTATTGGTTTTAATTTGAATAATTCATCAAAATATAAGGATGTTATTAAAAATTTAGAAGATAATAATTATTATTGTAAATAAAGAGATTGCAAGTATATTTGAACTTGTCAATAAAAAGTAGACAATAAAAAGATATTTATTTAAACCCTAGTT